>Ga0307509_10001808_pt1 | contig 35403 bp, 23 predicted proteins | sample 10_EM_MG_FD_202245 | JGI IMG/M metagenome (GOLD analysis project Ga0307509, IMG submission 202245) | Populus trichocarpa ectomycorrhiza microbial communities from riparian zone in the Pacific Northwest, United States - 10_EM | ecosystem: Host-associated > Plants > Roots > Unclassified | place...
TGGCCAGACACATATTAGGGGCAAGCTGCAGGATTCAGGAAGTCATACTGAGGTTGTTGTATTTATCTCATTTCACATGAAAATAGGATCACTTTAATCAGTAGGATTCACCATACATTCTCCTTGCAGCTAGTTGTGAAGGATAACAGTGATAGAGGAGAAGGCTGTGGATATCAGGTTTTTGAAAAAGAGGGGAATAGAGAGGAAAGCAGAAAGATCAAAGAAAAGGATTTCAAAGAGAAGACACTTAAAGAGGAAGGTGAGATTTTCCTAAGGGAGTTTATGAAACAGAAGAGAAGTAGAAAAGGGGTCAAAACGAAGCAGAAGGTTAGCGTTCCACAATTTTTTCCTTGCTTCTTAGAAATCTAAATTTTGTAACGTGACCATTGTCATAGTTGCTGGGAAGAGTTTTTCTGGCTGCGTGATTTTTCTGTTAAATTACTTTATAAGTGTGAAGCAAGGCATTTGAGTTTTACAGTCCAGTTGGATTTACAATGCATTTACTTCACAGCCAGTTGTGAAGGAGAAGAATGATGGAGAAGAAGGCAGCGAAAAGCAGGTTTTTGGAGAGGAGAATAGCAAGGAAGACAGAAAGGAGAAAATCAATAGAGAAGAAGGTTGTAAAGAGCAGGGTTTTCAAGAGGACCATAGTGAGGAAGGCAAGAAGGCCAAAAAGAAGGTTTTCAAAGAGAAGAAAAGTCAAAAGGAAGGTGTACATTTCCTAAGGGAGCGTGTGAGAAGTAGAGAAAGGGTAAGAAAAGACCAGATGCTTAGTATTCCAATTGATGTTGCCTTCTTCGCCTCTTGATTGTATTTTGTAATGTGATTTCTCTTGCCTCATGATTTACTGGAGCAGTTCTTTGTTGCTGATATTCTTGTTTAATAAAGTTTTTCCTTTTCTTTTTGCAGGGTAAACGAGAACTTAAGTTTGAGGGAAAACAAGCCATGGACACTAAGTGCAGTCAGCGGAAAATGCATGAGTTTCTTTCAAACTTAAAGGGGAAGAAGAGAAGCATAATTGAAAATTCAATCTTCTCTGCCTTCCTTGATATTCCTAGATGCCCCATTAATCGCAATCTGGCAGCAGCTCTTATTGAATGCTATGATTCTGAAAAGGATGCATTTATTGTAGCAGGCCAGTCACTCAAGTTCTGTGGCAAAGAAATTGAGAAATGCATTGGACTCAGCTTTGAAGGGAAAAGGGTGGACATGAATATTTTGGGAGGGCATATTGATACTCAAATTATATGGAAGTACTTTGAAATAGTGAATGGAAATGCAAGAATCAAAGAGAAGTCAACAGATGCCAGTAACGAAAAGGATGATGGAGAACTCAAAAGTTCCTTTTTGATACCTGAAAGTTTGCTTCTGCAAAAACTAAACCTGATGAGTGTCGATGGAAAAGGGGAAGCTGAGGACTTCCTTCGTCTATCCATTATATACATGTTCAATATATATTTCTTTCCATCCGCTTCCAAATATATATATTGGTGGCCGCTCAAATTCCTGGAAAATCTACATGATTTTGGCTCATATGCTTGGGGACGGGCTGCATATGACTATTTACATATATCTCTAGAAAAAGCAGCAAGCAAGTTGGCATGTCAGAACAAATTCTACGTGTCCTTGAATGCATGTGTTCCATTGTTGCAGGTATAATGGTATTATTGACTAAAAGTTAGGCGTAATTGTTATTTTTTGGATTTCACATGTTTCTTTTGAATTTTTCTTAGACACTGGCAACGGAACGGATCAGCAAGTTGCAAGTCCTAGCTCCTCCAACAAACCTAAATCCATCTGTGCTCAATTATACTAAGAATGAGAGTAGGTCATTCGATACAATCCAAAAGGTGTTGGCCAAGCTGCAACCTGATGAGGTAATATGGCAGCAAAAGCAATAATGATTTGTCAAAACTAGTCATAATATTCAATTCCAACCACAACTCTTTTATATAATTGCTCAAAATAATGTCACTATAGTTACGTCTTGCATTCTCTTTTCAATTTACCATGTAAAGAAAATCAAAGTTTTAATTGTTTCTTGCTGAGATATATAGATCAAGAAATGCAAGGATTGTGAAGGTGTCAAGAACAGTACTCGGTTGCAAGGAGGAGCCAATGTGAAGAGCACAAAAAGGCAGAAAACTCAAAATGAAGAGGAGGATGGGTTGGTAATTACGATATAGCTCTTGCAGTTCATGATCTGCAGCAAAATTAAATAGTGTCTAACTGTACTTCATGATCTGCAGCAAAATGAAATAGTGTCTAACTGTACTTCATGATCTGCAGCAAAATGAAATAGTGTCTAACTGTACTGTGTTGGTAGGGAGAGATAACATGGGCCTTATTATTTAAACTCACTTTTATTTATTATTGTCATATATTAATATATCTCTTTTTTCTTTTTTATGTCTGAAAGATACGAACATTTTACCATTCGTTTTTTTCTTTTTTGGAAGACCATTTGGCATTAGCCAAAATTAGCATTACATTAAAAATAAAATTAAAAAAAAAAAAAAAAAAAAACCTAAAACAGAACCCAGATGACACTTTATGCACTACAGTGTTTTTTTTGTCATTACTTTTTGTATTTTTTGCTATTTCATCCTTGCACTTGCTTGATGTTTGTATCGATTTATATATTATTATCTGCTTTTATTTGCATTCTATTGTAAAAGCGAGGTTCTTAGGAGTGTTCGAGGTTCTTAGGAGTGTTCTATCAGTTAATTGAAGACCAATTTTATATAAAATAAAATTAATTCATTGCTGAGAAAAAAATTAAAAGAACAAGGATAAAAATTAAAAAAATAGAAGTTTTATTTTTACTGTTGAAGAGATGCGGAAAACTATAGTTTTGATCCTTGATGTTTTAAAATTTCACATTTATATTTTATCTTTATTGTTTAAATTTTTTATGTTTAGGTCCTAAATTGTATATTATTTGTGCTTTGATCCTTGTATATTGAGAGATAAGATAAAAGGTCACTGAAAAAGGAAAAGAAAAAAAAATGTTTTGTTGTCCACATTTTAATAATAACAAGAAACTGATTTTGATTTCATTTGATGAAATTGAATTTGATTTTGTAACTTAGATGTGTTATAATTAAAAATATAATGGGTTATTTTAATGGGCACCAAAAACATTTTATAAATATTATTAAGTTAGAAATTTTGGGAAAATTGATTTTTTTATGAAATTGATAAAATCAATATTATTCTATATACATTTCATAAGGAATAAATAATTATTTTTAGATGTATCGAGATTTACTTGAATGGTTGTATACGCAAGATTATCTTCAAAGAGTTGCGAGTTTTATTAATTTTGTACTTTTTAATATGAAGAATATTAGTGCAAATGAAATTAGATGTCCATGTGTGAAGTATGAGAACAATAAATTCCACCATAAAGATATTGTAATGATGCATCTATTTAAAAAGGGTTTGTCAAGAAATACTTATGCTGATTTGCACACAAAGAACTCTGTAAAACCCTATGCTTTTATTGTAAGAAGTATAATACAATATAAATAGTATTTTTTTAGAAGGTCTAAAATAAAAAAGAAAGAAAGACTGAAATGGTTAAAGAAAAGAGGATTAGGGCCGAATGTTAGAGATGGAAATTAAAATGGGGGAGTAAAATGAATTTAAGAAAAATAAGAGACAAAATTAAAATAATAATAATAGAATAACAAAAAGTAATGACCTCTCTTGTAAAGAGAGAAACGGTCACCTTAAATAAAAGGGAGAAGGGGAAGGGAGAACTTTTTGTGACTTTTTAATTCTAAGAGCGAACAAATCAGAAAAGGAAATTGAGAGAAACATAGAAAGAGATTAGTAGTAAAAACATTACTTAAGCAGGAATTCAAGGAAATTAAAGAAAAGTAGGAAGAATTGGAGAAGAAGGGAAATAAATAAAGAAAGTGATCCTTTATATTTAAGATTCATTGGTAAGGTGTCTTGATATCCTTATTCTCTTATTTTTCTTAAACTTGAAGAAAAAGAGAAAAGCCCCAATTTGTTTTAAAAAAATTAGGGTTCATGTAAATTGAAAAAACCTTAGTGATTTGGTAAAGATTTCATGAAATAAAATTGTAATAAGAAGTATTTAGAAGAAATAAACAACAAATTAAAGAAAAATTCAAGGGTAGAAACCCTAATTAGGTTTGGCTCATTAGGGAAAACTTTATGTGTAATCTTTGCTTGAATTTATGCATGATTATTGTGGTACAAACATCAAGGATGTGATAAACTTAAGTTTAGGCATGAAAACTAGATGGAAAAATAGTTGAATTCTTTAATTCTAAGGTTTTGAATAATATTGGAGAAACTCATGTTTCTATAAGAAACAATAAAATTTTATGATTATGGAATAAAATTAAGGGTAATCTTGTGGAAGAATTGAGAAGAAACCTTTAGGGAGGAAGATGAAGGGTTTTGGCCACAATGAGTTTTGCAAGGGAAAGAGGGATTTGTAGTATTTGAGTGTATGTCCTTTAAGAATTCATCATTTGGTGTGTTAAGTATGTAACTTGAATGAGTAAGAAATGATTTTGAAAGGAAAACTCAAGAATTTTAAGGATGAAGGTTTTAGCTAGAGAAAGAAAGAAGAAAAAATCTTCTGGAAATGGACTAGCCATTTTGAGAAACGGCTAGACCGTTTTGGTTATTGTCTAATTTTAGTTGGTTTTGTGTTTTGTTTTGTTTTGTTCATTTAGATTTGTTTAAAGGAGATGAAAATTATTTGATTTAATTTAATATAATAAGTGTGCTTAATGATGATGACTGAAACACTTAATCTGAAGTAATGTATACACATATAGCCTAATAAGGACTGTTATAATAGCTTAAATTTTATCAATTAATGGCTGTCTTGGCACCCTAAGTTATTAAAAACAAGGGCTTAAGAAGCAACTTTGATTGAGAAAGACTTTAAAAACTTTTTAATGGTAAAAAAAAAATCTAATATAGGGCTATTGTGATAGCCCTATTACAGGAGGCAAGGGGGGTTATTTTAGGCATCCCAAAACTTAATTATCTTGGAAAAGATGAGTGATTTTTATGTGAAGAAAAAAACATAATATATGTGTGCATGAAATTAGCCTACATGATAATATTTCTTATGTTGAAAAGTTAAGTATTGGAAATCTAGAGCTTAATATGTGATAATGTAAGGGCATAAGTATTAATGAGTAATAAGTATTCAAATTGTTAAAATATTAAGAAGTAAATTGCTAATATTTAAGGACTAAATTTGATATAAGACCTTATGTGAGGCATCAGCTGTGCGACCCTAGACTAGCGGGTCAAGACTAGTAAGAGGATGTGAAAACCTGGCTAAATCTTTTCTAAAAAAAAATAAAATAAGTTTATTTTTAGTTGAGAAATAAATTGGATTAAGTTAGATGAAATAAAATTAGATAATTGAAGAGGCAAAATTGGATAAAAGAAAAAGTCACAAAGCATAAAGTAATTAGAGTTAAATGAGGTGGAACAAAAAAGAATTAAATATAAATGAGGGGTCAATGTGTAATTAATGGAAAATTAGGGTATAAGTACCCATTCTTTCTCCACCTAGCCGACAATTTACATGAGAAAAGGGGGGGATTATGATATTTTCTTCCAAATTCTTGCAAAACTCAACCAAAAGAAGAGATATTAGGGTGTTTAAAGCTCATCTAAGGAATTAAAAAGGGGAGATTAAGGGTTTTGGGTGAGCTTTGGAGAGTAAATTAAGGGCTGGGGTTTCGAAAAAAAAGAGAGGGAAAAAAGGGCATTGAAGGGGGCTTGATTTCCTAAGCTTCCAACACTTGAAAAATCATCCATTTAAGGCAAGAAATATCTTTAAATAGATTAATTGCATTGGATTTGAGTTTTTGTTAATAAATTGTGAATGTTATGCTTTTGTGAGGATGAAATTGTATTGATTATGTAATGAATGAATGTTATTGAGATTAGTTAATGATTATTGGCATGAATTAAGAATAGGTAATGGTTTAATGTAAATAAATAAATAAATTGAAAGGATAAATGCCCCTTATATTGGCTTAGTTTCGCCAAGGGAGAAAAAAAATTAGGTGATTGGAAATTTTTATAAAATTAATTAAGATTGATGAAGATTTTAGGTTAGGTGAATATTGATGAATAGGAAAAGAGAGAAAAAATTAAAAAATATTGGTCATTAAGAAACAAGAGGAAAAATTATTTTGATTATAGAAAAGGAAACCGGTTAACTTGATGAAGAAAAAAATGGAAATGATTAAAAGAAAGGAAATGTACATCGTATATGACTATAATGTGAATACTTGGTACGACGTAAATAAGAATTCAAGATTTATATGAAAAAAAGGAATTGAGTGATATGATGGATGAATATCCAATGATATGTTGATTTTATTAGTACAAGAGAGGCTATGGGACCTAATCAGCAGCGGGGACCAGCTCACGTGTACAGACATTAGGTAGGTGTTCGACACCTTGTAGGAAAAAATTAGTTAGTTTCTAAATAATGGTTTTATTCTATTGAATCTTTGTCTAGAGTTGTGAATGGAAAGAAAAAGAAATTTTGAAAACTAACTCTCTAGTTAATGAGATTATTGCCCTATTTAATGGGCAATTTGAGAAAAATAACTCCCTGGTAATAGGATTAGTGCCTTATTTAATGGGCGATTTAAAAAAACTAACTCTTTGGTTAATGAGATTAGTACCCTAGTTAGTGGACGATTAAGAAAATTTACTTCCCTTGAGAATGTGATTGATGACCTGGTTATAATGGGCAATTGAAGAAACTAATATATGCATACTAATAAATCTACTTCTTTATTCGATGTTAGGAAGAACATGAAAATTAGTTATAATGACCGTTATCAGCTTTTTAATCAATAATTATTTATCATTACTTTCCATATCTAATGTGATTATATATATATATATATATATATATATATATATATATATATATATATATTTTAGTTCATTAATAAATCATTTACTATTATTCTCTTATTTTACGACATGACAACCTTATGCCCAACACTATGTGAACGTACTATGTTTACTTTTAGCCTACCCCCCCTTTTTTTTTCTCTCTCCATCATCAATATCCAAATTGTGATTCCTAATTGCCCATTCACTTGGATACTAATCTTCATTATCTAAGAGATTATTGATTAAAAAGCTGATAACGGTCATTATAACTAATTTTCATGTTCTTCCTAGCATCGAATAAAGAAGTAGATTTATTAGAAATTAAACCGATGTAACTTGAGAATACTATATTTTGTTGTAATATAATTTTGTAATCAAATCGTTTTTACCTATTGAATTTAATTATGAATGTTGTAATTAAGAAATTTGTCTTTTGTATGCATTATATAAATTGTGATAATTTTGAAGGTTAATCCATTTAAATTTTAGATTCACTTTTAGTTATAATTTAAAATTTGTTAATACTTAATTTTATTGAATGAATGTTGAAGAAAATAAATGTTGGTGTGATAATTAAATTATAGGAGTCTCAGATGGTGGGATAAATGATATTTAGACTACTAGCAAATTGTAAATATGTTGGGTCGATAACTTGATATTGAAAATATAGAGGAAACTCTGCTGAATTTTTAATAGAAATAATAATAATAATATAAAAAAAAATTCAGGTCCTTATAATTAATATCAGTTCAAGAAAATTAGGGTTGTTACAGAGAAACAGGTAGGTGCTTGTCAATCATCCCTTTTAATTTAAAACAATTTATGTAATTTTTTATTTTTAGTATTAAGATAATGATTTGTACATTGTATAAGGATTAATGAAGTCTCGATGTGGTGATTATTTTTAGACAAGTGTCATGTGCATGAAACTGACCACATGAGTGGAGCTTTGATTAATAAGTTGTTATTTATATGATGTTTAAATTGTTGTATGAAAAGCTAACCATATTAGTGGGACTTAGCTTGAGAATGTCGAATTGGGAAAACAAGTACATATGGTTTGTGTGCATGATAGCCAACCACATGTGTGGGTCTAGGGTCAAGGTCCCTTGGAGGGCATGTTGGATGCATTTTTTTATGCATAGGAGTCGGTCACTTTAAATTGTTAACATCAAGTCAGCCATGAAGAAATGAGAACTTGATCATAAAATTAATGTACGAGCCACATGCGTAGGGGTAATGGGTAATTTATAGTCAGTTGCCTGATCGAGATAAGGAAGGTGTTGGACATTCATCTTTAGCATGGAAGCTAAGTGAAACAAATGACTAATTGTTGTTTATCTTAATGAACTTATAAAGAAGGATCATGAAAGGTTAGAAATGATGAACTTTATTGTTAGTCAGTTGCCTGAGCGAGATAAGGAAGGTGTTGGACATTCATCTTTGGCATGGAAGCTAAGTGAAACAAATGACTAATTGTTGTTTATATTAATGAACTTATAAAGAAAGATCATGAAAGGTTAGAAATGATGAACTTTATTGTTAAGTTTACCTTTTGGTATTCTTGTGTGGAAATCATCATTTTGAGTCTAATTTTATATGAATGAGTTAGCTTAGAGATTATGGGCTTATGTGTTAGATGTTGAAATAAAAAGGTTCTGATTTGTGCAATACTACTACTAATTGTTGATAGAGGAAATGTTTATGATAAAGGATATAAAGAAATGAAGTCTATGGAAATTGTGAAAGTTAATTTAACATATGCTTGTTTTGTTAATGTCGTAATGTGATGATATAATTTTTTATTCTGAATTCTTAGTATGCTTAGTTTGATAGGTTTTTCATGTGCTCCTCGAAACTAAATTGACATGATAAACTATTTAGCTGAAGGACTTTTACCAATTTCCATTTAGTTGTAGGATTCCCATATTTTATGATATTCATGTTAGTTCTCGAGAGAATGTGATAAATATAATTGTTGAATTATTAAGGATTATTATTTTATTATGGTGAAGTTGTAATAATGATGATGGATTCATTTTTTTTTCATTATAAATATAATAGTGTGATGTTTTACTATTTCAAGTCCTTCTATTATAATATTGTATCTATGACTGTTTGGTTTGGAAATATATGTGGATGATTATAGATAGTGCTATTGAGTGGGTATAAGTACACCCGATGTTGTGATAAAAACATTTTTCATGATTCTTATGTGTTTTACTATTGGTTATCATATGTGCCCGCATAAAAATTATACAAAGGGGGTGTTATGAACCCTATGTTCCTCATTAAACAATGTTATAAAAGATGATTGACTTAACTTTTAGTTCTATCAACATATATAGGTTTGTTGATAATGATAATAATCTTTATAGGAGTATAGTTATAGATACAATGAGAATGAATTAGGGTTAATCAGGTGAAGGTTTATTCCTTTATATGAAGAACCAAATATAATACAACTAGTTTTTTTGAACTTTAAAAATATTTTGATAAATCATTATGAGATGGTTGCATAACTCATAATAAGTTATCGTCCATTGTATTAGTGTTTACCATTAAGTTAGATTATAGGCTTAATGAAGTAGATTATGATAACATTATTGAATGAGCTAAAACCATGTTACCTGGAAAAAAATGAGGTGAAACATAACTTTTATATTGTAAAATGTATGATGAAATCTCTTAGTCTAAGAAACCAAAAAAATGATATATGTCTAAACTTTTTCATGTTGTACTATGAGAATATGCAAATTTTACCAAGTGTAAAATATATTAGCATGCTCGGTATAAATTCAATAGTGGTAAAGGAAAAACATTAGTCACATATAAAAAACTGAGATACTTTCCAATCACTCCTAGAATGCAAATGTTATGTCTCTAAAGATTGCTGAATACATAACATGACATCATTTAAATGATATGATGAATGAAGTCATGATGCACCCTTCTGATGGTGAAGCTTGGAAGTAGTTTAATAGTGTGCATCCTTATTTTTTAATGGAACCGTAAAATATATGTCTTAGCTTGTGTACAAATAAATTTAATCCATTTGGATAATTTGTGGTACCATATTCTTATTGGCTGGTCATATAAATACTTTATAACTTACCCAGGGATATGTATGGAGCCAGGATTCATTTATTTTCTAAGGTTATTCTTGGTCTTTACAATCCAGGTAGGAATATAAATGTTTGTCTTCAATCGTTGATTAATGAGTTGAATTAATTATAGTAAGTCAGAGCTTTGACATATGATGTCTCAAGGAATCAAAAATTTTAGATGGACATCATTGATGTGGGCTATAAATGATTTTCCCTTGTATGAGATGGTTTTGGGTTGGAGCACATATAGAAAATTAGCTTGTCTATACTATATGGAAAATAATAAGGCTTTTACCTTAATTAATGGTGATAAAGCTTTTTTTTTTTTTGCTTCTAGATGTTCTTGCCAATTTGTCATTGATAGAAAAACAATGGAAAGAGCTTTTTGAAAGGTTTGAAAGGAATATTGCACCGTCAATACTGTTGGGTGAAGAATTGTATAAAGTAGTTTCACAATTGAACTTTTGGTAAGTAAAAGTTTTCTAATTTTGGTGTGACCCACAATTAGGTAAAACATAATATATTTTGAGATTTGTTTTATTAAATGTCATGCATATTGAGAAAAATGTCTTTGACAATACTTTTAACACGATCATGGATTGAAAATGGAAAACTAAGGACAACATAAAAACTAGAATGAATCTAGTTTTGTACTGTGATTGTTAAAATATAGAATTGCTTAATGATGAGTTAAATGTCACAAAGCCTAAAGTCGTCTTTGCCTTAGACAAGGATGCAAAGTTTCTTGTCTATAAATGGCTTAAAAGTTTGCAATTTCTTGATGTATACTTCAAACATAGCTAGATTAATGAATTTATGAGAATGTAGATTGTAAAAAACGAAGGGTCATAATTTTCATGTATTTATGCAAATACTTATTCCAATTGCCTATAAAGATTTATTCCAAAAAAAAGATATGTGATGTATTGATAAAAATTAGTCATTTTTTAGAGATATTTGTTCGAGCAAGTTGCATTTTCATCATATGAAACAACTTGAAACAAATATCATTGACACAATCTACAAAATAATTTTTATTATAAATCTAACATAAAGACCTTTTTTTAGTTAAAAATATAACTTTTCATGATAATTTTTAATTTGAATGAAATAAAATTAATATTCTACAATTAGATTATCACAAATTTAAAATACTAAGATGACTACTATAAACTATGGTTTTTTTTTTTTATGAAAAATAATTATAATCATAATTTATTTCTTAGTTTTTCCGATAAAAATATTTGTTTTTTTTTTCAACAAATGAACACATTTTTCAATTTTTTATTGGAAATTTATTTTTTGAAAAAGTAAAAATATAGAAAAAAAGAAAATTTATTTTTTGTTACTCAACACACATCAAACTTTTTTATAGTAAAAAGAAAAATCCTTTTTTAAACCAATTTTTAAATTTTCTTTCCTTTCCTCTCTAATAAATTGTAGGGTTTGTGGTGGCAAGAGAAATATCTATTGTATTATGTTTATCTTTTTTGAAAACTATAGAAAAGTAAATTCATTTTTTTCCTTGTTCACGTACATGGATTATAAAAAAGGGAACTAATAATTAGTTATTAGTTTAATAAATGTTAATTTAGTTATAACTGTTTTTAGGGTTTTCTATTTTTCAAATTTAATTTAATTTAACCATGATTTCTGACAATCTTGACCATCCCTTCCTCAGATAATTTCTGAAAAAAGTGATCTCACAAGGATAAGATGTGATTTTCATTTTACTAGCTTGTGTATATTTATTTTAAATAAATATTGATAAGTAGAGTTTAAAAACCATAAAAGTTTCCTGTGAAAGCAACATTAATTCAGACCCCTAGCTAGAGATCGATATTATAAATTCAAGCCAGCCTACTACTCTGAAGCCCATCATGCTCTGCTTATTTTGTTCAAATTCGTCTAAACCAAACCCATTCCTTTTGCTCTCCTTATTTACAGAAGAAAAAAGATAAAAAAAACTAATAGGGTTGGAAAAATATTGTTCATGCTTGCTTATAATTATTGTTTATTTAAACAATGGATTAATGAATTTCTATCATTTTTTTTAAAAAAACTTGAATTAGCTATTGAGGAACTAACAGTCATTGCACAAGACTTATTTGATCATTATCGTATTGTTTAGGGATAAGTTGATCATTTTGTGTTTTAGAATTATAGTGAAAGGAATAAAATACCCTTAGATGCAAAATTTTTAAAGATGGAGTCTAAAGATACTTTCACTTTTCACAGTTTTTTTTTTTAATAATCATATTGGGTAAGATTCCGTCTTTGAATAAATATAAAATATATTAAAAAATAAAAGTGATTAGCACATGTATTGCAAGTGAGAGGCACCCACACTCTTCAGATGGCAAGTGTGATACCTCCCGGTGAATAAAAACCAACTTTGGTCATGTTATTGGAAGCATCACATCGTCCTTTTTCTATTGAGGCAGTGCGAGGTGGTGTTGGGTTAGCGGAGTGATGTCAATGGTCTTTTTTTATTATCCTCCCACTTTTCTCTTTCCTCACCTTAAAAATTATGTTGCCCTTGAAAGAATCCATAATTATCCTCTGATTTATGAGGATGTTAAATTTTATCCTTATTCTTTTGATTCCTAATTTTTTATCTTGGTTCTTTAGTAAAATTTTAAATTATTTTCAATTACATGGTTCAACTCTAATTTGTGTTATGTTATTTTGTCCAATTTAGTCTTTATTTTTTTTTTATTGTTTTTTTGACTTTTTGTTAAATTGATTGTTCTTTTCAATTCCACCCTTCTAACAAAAAATTGTTTTTATTTTTTATTTTAATTTTGATTCTCAGTGGTTTGATTGTTTTTTTTTGTCCGTTTGTTCAATTAATTTTTCTTTTCAATTTCACCATCCAATAAAAAATAAAATTTATTTTGCATTTCAATTTTGAATCATATTCTTTTCATTGCTATTTTTTTTTTGGGATCCTTTTGTGTAATTAATATTCCTTTCCCAAGTTAATCCTTCAATATTTAATTGATTGAGAATTAAATTTCGTGGTTTTTTCAGATAGAGTGCTTCTGGTCTAATGCCCCGGGTCACGAATTTGAAAAATTAACGCTGGTTGACATCGTTTGTTTAACTTAATTTCTTTTTCAGCTTTGTGATTTTGTACGATTTCTTTTTTATTGGGTTATCATGATCTCATGACCTGAATTGCGAGTTAATCGATGTTGGGTCACCTCTTATTCCTCGAGTTACAGGTTTGTCACGCTAGCTCGGATTGACCTACGCCGATTTTTTTTGTCCTTTTATTTATCCGATTTTGTCCTTCATATTTAATGGGTTGAGAATCAAGCTACATTGTTTGTTCCCTTTTACAAAAATATTTTTTTCTCACGTTATCGTTTCCATTTTCATTTTTTAATGTAATACATTTGCTATTATTTTTTTTTATTATCCGATTAAAATAAAATCAACTTATTTAACTCAGTTGTTCCTGTAACTTGAATCACAATTTTTTTTAATAAAAAAACATATTTGTTTTACCTAAATATTATTTTTAACTCAAGAAATAAAATTCACCGGCATGGTGCGGTTCCACTGCTAAAAATATTGTGACTCCATATATATTTACAGTATTATCATATCATTAAATGGCTTCGTTTTCAACTATTAAAGTACCCAATTTATCGAAAACTTGTCAGATCCCAACTTTTTTTAAAATTACATTATCTTTTAACACTTTTTTAACTCCTTGGTTGCAACTTGCACAGAAGGAGCTCATTGTTTATCGCAAGTCAAATTTGTGGAGCCCAAAGCAAAGTTTGTAGATGATTTTCTTATTAATTACCCGTCCATTTGAATCCAAAGCTCCTTTCTCTGAAGGTCCCCTCGAGTTAGTATAATTCATTTCATTATATTATATAATAATATATTTTGTTTAATCATTTCCCAACCGTCCGATGATATTCTTAACTTTATCTTTTACTTTCCGAGTGTTTTATTCTCTGATATATATATATATATATATATATATATATATATATATATATATATGGAATATTATATAAGATTGAGATGATCTTTAGCCCCACAACAACTGTTAACTGGGGCTTTAGTCACAAGGATGTGTGCTTTATGTAATAAGCTGCTGGTCTACTTAAAATTCCTCGCTCGTTCTCTTTCTTTTCTAATCACTCATAAGAAAAAAATAAAATTAAATAAATTAAAGTCTATAGTTGACTAATACATACTGCCACTACATAACTTATTTTAGTGGTAAAAGAGTTGGCTAAATCTTAGTTTTTCTATTGATTTCTCGTTGTATGCTTTTGAACACCTTTATGACGTTGCCATTCCTATATACAGAGGATTTGTTTTGTATTTTACTTTACTTCAAAATTAGATACATAAGCTAGCCTTAATTTTCTTTAATATATAAAATCTCTCTTTGAAATAAAAAATTATGTAAATTTTTTCATGAATTAAGTTAGTTTATAGCTATAGTTCATATGGGCAACTTTTTATTTATGAGCATGTATAATAAATCTTTTTTTTTATTCACGTGAGGTGTTCGGGTCAGCTTGTGCGCACCTCGACTAACCTCCACGGGTCCTGAAGTTAACGATCAGGTAAGCCTCCAGTGGCCATCAATATTAGCAATCTCAGGGCTTGAACCTGAGACCACAGAGATAGCAAACCCCTTGATTTCAAATTCTTACCACTGGGCTCTTAAATGCATGTGTTCAATCCGTTAATCTTGAGATTAAAGTTCTATTAATTTTTAGTTTAGATGGTAATGATATCATTTGATGTTTCACGCTTTCTGAAATGATAAAAAGATAAAAAAGTAAATTTGATATTTGCGCGAAAGACAATACTAAAAAATTGATAAATATAAATATAAATATAAATAAAATTTTTCGTTGATAAAAATATTGAATCTAGTAGTATAAAAATAAAAAGTTTGTCATAAAATCTCGTTAAAAAGAAAATAAAAACATAGGATTATAGCATTCTCTTCCAAGAAATACTTTTCTGGAAAGAATCCCACAATGGAAAACAAACAAATTATATTACCAAAAGAAAAGAAAGAATACAAATTCTGTTTACATTGTTCAAGTATGAATTCGAAAGCTGGCAGACATGCATGCAGTCATCTCAAAGAATTCTGTCGTTGATAACGTAAAATCAATAACCAGCAAAAGGCTGTTCTTCACAGATACAAGTTAACATGGAGAGCACGAAAAAGGAGGCTGCCTTAGCTTAGCATATATGTTTGATTAGAGATGAAAATCTGATACTCAATTCTGATTCTGCCTTTGCCTTGTTTGGATTTGGCATAAAATTGCTTCTTTCTGTGTGATTGATTGACTCAAATGGAATTGGATTTCAAGATTCGACTTTCTATATATATATATATATATATGTTAAATCATGATTAATTTAATTAGTAACTTATTTTTCATAATAATCTCTTGTGATAATTAAAGGAAGATAATCAAAATCTTTTGGCATAAGAAATGTTAATTGAACACTCTTAATTTGTTACTGTATAGCTTAAAATCAAATTCGTTAATTTTAGAATTTATAAGATTAGTTGAGATGTACGTAAGTTGGCTGAAACAACTCTGTTAATAATAATAAAAAAAATTTATGAAAAGGTGGTGTGATAACATCTTGACTAAGCATTATCGCTTAAAATAATACAGTGGTGGTGTAACAAATAGCTCGTGGTTGACAACTTGTATTGATTTGAATGATTAAAGCTGGATTCTGTGTCAATTTATAAGTGGCCTAACATTGCTGGTTCGTTTTGCGGATAACTTCGTCTTTTGTTTTTTTTGTTTTTTGTTTTTTTCTATATAAGCAACTTTAGGTGTAGATTATATATGATGTCAATTTCAATATATCCGAAGTACCTAGGCATGGTCCTATAAAGAAAAATAAAGTACCTAGCTAGGCTAGGCATGTGCTTGCTAGGAATTGGATGTCACAAGATCACTGGCAGGTGTTGTGGTTGATTTTTGTTGAAAAACATATACATAGTAAAAATAATAAATTTAATTTTTTAAAAAAACTTCAAAGATCTCATTAGAGAGATCTAAAGTTATTTAAAGTTTATATAAAATTACCTGAAGATCATATATTCTTTTCGGTTTTAAACAATTGTTTCAAGAAAGGATTGCAGCAAACCACAAGTCATCCAAGAGTTCAGTCTCTAACAATAATCCATAAAATCTTCTAAATCCTTTTAGGAGAGAAGGATTGCTATACCTTTAAGTGCTAACTATTTTTGTGTGTTTTATGTGTTTATGTAATTAACGTAGTTTTTTTTCTGTGCAGAAAATAAGAAGCAGAACATTCTACTTGTTGTTACTCTTTTTTAGGTTCCCATACAAAAATGAAAAAATACCAAAAAATATATATTAAAAAATATTCGGAAGAAATTCAAAAAATAATAGGAGCGAGAAAAAGATGTTGAAATGCCCATAAAATGACTAAAAATTAGTTGAGGAGGTTCAAAAATACAAGAATTGAAATTTAACAGTATATTTTTGACTAATGAGAGCCTTGTTGATAAGAAAAATTCAATTTGAGGAAGACAAGTCCAAAATCAAATGTTTATAGACTCAATTAAATTTTACCTAAGGTTTATTTGAATTTATGAAGGGTTTCATTGTAAGAAAAATTAATTTTTAAGTCAATTTGGGCTTTTATTAGAAGAAATTAAAGTTCTGGGGTCCAATTATAATTTTGAAGAGTTGATTTAGTCAAATCAGGGGCTTAATTGCATAATTATTGTAGTTTGATGGCCAATTAGGGACTTCATTGAAACAATTCGAAACCAAGGACCAAACCGGAAAAGACGCTCAAATCAAGGGATCCAATTATAATTTATCTGGGGGCTTGATTACAAAATTGTAAAAACATCCAAGGACCAAATCAAAAATATTCATTTTGAATTAGAAAATAGTGTCGTTTCAACTGTTCATCATCTTCTTCATCTGCAACGGTTTTTGCAGTAAAGGCAATGCAGGCATTAGTAGTGAAGCCGCTTCAATCAGGAAGCACGTCTCGCGGCTGACATCCCTCGCCACCATGATGCACGCTGGCCGTTACCAAGAAACGCCTGCGTCTTTTGGCTATAAAAGCCAGAGGAGGAATTGAACCAGGGAGGGGAGAAAAAAGAGGAGAGAAAGCAACGAGAGAAGAAAGAAAAAAAACAAAGGGAGAGGGGAACGTAAGGAAGAGATAACAGAGGGAGGAAAAGCTTAAGAAACTAAAGAGAAGAAAGCAGAGAGGGGAGAATAGAGGAGAGCAGACGGGAAAAGAAAGAAAAAGAGAAAGAGAGAGAGAGAGAGGAGAGTGAACGAAAAAACAGAGGGTTACATAGCAACCTGAAGCAGAGATAGCAGAAGAAGAAGTCAGCATCATCATCGTCTTCATCTCTCCAGCACCAGGTATGTTCAAGTTCCTTCCATAGTCCCTGTAGTAAAAAGCGTTGCCTGTGTCTTAAGTTATTTACAAGAAGAAGGATGAATAGTGCGAAGGTAATTTACTTACCTTCGCACTGTTCATGCACGCATAAAATTTTACACGTGCATGGCCTAATTGGGTCACTGGCTTGGGCCAGTGACCAGGCTGGGCTGGCTAGGTCCAGCCCAGCCACATGGGCCGAGATGCAAACATGACAAAACCTTAGATTTTATCAGACAATAAAACAATGCAGCCTACCTTAGGTAGGACGTAGTTTGGGTGTTAATACCTTCCTTTTACGCAACCAGTCCCCGTACCCGATCTCTGAGATTAGTTAGGGTTCCTAGTGACCAAAATACTAGGTGGCGACTGCCATTCCATTTTTCCACTAATAAAAGACAAGAATTCCTTGTCTCCCTATATTTGCCACATTAAACATAGATTAAATAACATTTTTGAGGGTGAATGTTTTCGCCACGACGTTGTACACGTGCGACACTACTTATAAAAAAACCTGAAAACCCTAAAAATAACGAAATATTAAATAATATCACATATATTATTTCGAGATAATTTTAGAAATTTATTCAATCAAGTCCATAATTTTTTTTCTATATCAAGAAATGTAATCCACTGTATTAATTACATTTTAGTCCATAATTTCTAAAACTTATTTACAATCAAGTCAAACTTGATTAATCATTCTATTTTAATTTATGACCAATGGTTCTTATGTATGTGACCCAATAAGTTTTATCATAAGTTGACTCAAATATAAATTAAATTCCAAAATAAATTAAATTAAACAATTTAATTTATTATCAATTCAACTATTGATGGACATATATTTGAAAATCAAGTATAATGTCTAGCAACCTGTCATGATTACCCAAATATTAGAAAAGTCATAAATGGTTTGACTTAACTCTTTAGTGACTAGTTTCTTAGTGTAATTATTATTCCTTCATCAAGAATGTTCTGATTTAGACATTATAGCATAAAATGTCTACTTTGTTAAATTATTTTTTGTTCTCAACACTATAGTCATTGATTCTTTAAATAATATTTGAAACTCTTTTCAAATCTTATTCTACCCTGGCCAAGGATTTCACGATCAATACTATTTGAAAATAGATAAAACATTTTCATGAATTCACCTAGAATGATGAATTATCTCTTGATTACTCAAACACTTTGTATAGTTTATGTTATACCCAATATTTGCTCATTTGTTACCCTTAATTAGAAAAACATGTAGTCAGGATCAAAACATAATACTTTCTATATAAGATAACTTAGTGATATCAAGTTTAAAGATCACTTACACAATTGTCACATGAGCTTTTCCATAGATATAAGTGATCTATCCATATGGAATTCTCATGTGGGTCAGTTCAGTGTACATGTCATATGAAAAAACACCTATATATTTGTTCCAAGTATCTCTCATACCTCGACTTATAAGAGTAGTTATTTCCTATCATAAATAAAGAAACATAATATGCATAAGTCTTAACAGCTCTAATTAATGTCTAGTGTTAATAGAGCATGACCAGGAACATCTAGGAACAATGCTTTGATGCAATAAGAATCTCATAATTATAATAACTTTATAATTTTCTTTGCAAGACATTTTTGTCCCATGAACTTTATGTTTACTCTAGATTCATCAATCAAATATAAATGAATAGTAAAGAGAAAAAAAGCCTTCATTAATAATAAATATTTTTAAATGAATAAAATAAGTGTCATGTTTAACCAATTAATTGACTACATGAGATATTCACTAACAATCTCTCACTTAAATTAAAGTCAATCACTTATGTATCTAATATCATATCTCTCTATATGGTGATCATGTTTCTGCTGGGATAACACCTTTGTGAGAGGATCTACAGGTGTTGGGATAGTGCCATAGTGAGAGGATTTAGAAGATGCTCTTTAATGGGTACTCACTCTCTTTTTATGTCTTTCCTTTCTATGATTTCTTTAATCAAATGAAATGATCTAAGTACGTGTTTGGATATTTGATGAGACCTTGGTTCCTTTGCTTGTGGAATGACTCTATTGTTATCATAATACAGGGCTACTAGATCAACAATGTTATGAACCACACCTAATTTAGTGATGAACTTCTTGATCCAACTAGCCTTTTTTTACCGTATCAAATGCATAGATGTATTCAACTTCAATTATAAAATCTGATGTGGTCTCTTGTTTGTAACTTTTCCAACTCACAGCATCGCCATTTAGAGTAAAAACATATATTGACTGAGATTTACTATAATTAATATCTAATTAAAAACTAGAATCAAAATAATCATGACCTTCTATTTCATGTGCTCCATAGACCATAAAGACATTTTTAGTTCCTCTTGAGTACTTCAGAATATTTTTAACTATCATTTAGTGACTCTCACTTAGATTAGATTGATATCTATTCATTATGCTCAAAGCATAAGATACCTCTGATCTTTATATAACATCACATACATAATGGATCTCATAATCAAAGCATAGAAAATCCTTTCCATCCTATATCTCATAATTTTTGCTTTATACACATATCTTTGGAGAGACGTATTCTTTATAAAATAAATAAGTATCAATTCTTGAATTTTTCCATGCCAAACTGTTTTAGCATCTTGTCTATATATGTGGATTGGGACAATCCAAACAACTTTCTAGATCTATCTCTATAGAACTTCTTTTCCCAATACATAGGCTACTTTTCACATATCTTTTATAGAGAAATTCTTGAACAACTAGATTTTTACTAAATAGAGTAAAGGAACATTATTTCTTTTTAAAATATTGATTTGATGATATATTGGATGACATTGTTTTTTAAATATTAAGATAATAATATATTGGATCGACCCAAGTTATCCTGTAAAATATATGACCTGAGTCATGAAATTGTGATAACCATATAAAAAGGAAATCAAAATAAGTCATGAGGGTCAATTCTCAATTATCTCAATGTTGAAAGATAAAATTAGAAATGTTTTTTTTATTAAACTACCCAAGTCACCCATTGTTAACCTTTCAAAACTGCAACTCGAGTCGTGAGAATCGGATACCTCTATAGAAAGAAAATAAAAAAATAATTATGAAGTTTAATTTTCAATTAACCCAATGTTGAAGAATGAAATAAAAAAAATCAATTGAAAAAAGGACTAAGAAAAACAATCCAAGTCAACTAGGCTAACCTGTTAAACTAATGACCTAGGTCATGAGACAAGGAAAATTATATAAAAAACAAATAAAAAATTACGAAGCTCCATTTCCAACAGATCTAATGTTAAAGGTTCAAATCGAGAGAAAAAAAACTAAATCCATGAGACCAATATAACTGCACAAAAAGCAAATTATGAAACTCAATTTCCAAACAACCTAAAAAAACAAAATAAAAAAAATTGAATTGTTGGAGGGATTGAAAAAAATAATAATTAAAAAAGGACTAAAAAAATAAATCAAGTGAACCTAGATTAACTTGCCAAACCCATGACACGGGTCATAAGATTGAGATGACCCCATATAAAGCAAATAAAAAAAATTACGAAGCTCAATTAGAAAATACTCAATTAAAAAAGGATCCAAAAAATGACCATAATTAACCACTGTCAACTTGCTAATCCCGCAACCCAAATTATGAGATCGAGATAACCTCAAAGAAAAAATTTTGAAAAAATTATGAAGCTCAATTTTCAATCAACCCAATATTAAAGGATGAAATAAAAAAAGTAATCAATTAGAAAAAGTGGCCTAGAAAATGATCATAGTCAACCCGGGTTAACTTGTTAAATCCTCAACTTGGATAATGAGATCGGAATAAATTTATAGAAATGAAATGAGAAAAACAATAATGAAATCTCATTTCCAACATATCTAATGTTGAAGGATAAATAAATAAAAAAAATTCAAATTCATGATACTGATATATAATTCAATGAAAAATAAAAAAAATACAAAGCATAATTCTCAAAATAACTCAATATTGAAGGATATAAAAGAAAGATTATTGAAGGGTAAAATAAAAAAAATTTACAAAACACAAGACTATTAACTATATTTTATAGATGTTGCTACAATGATTTATTGTTTTTGTTAAATAAAGGCACAGTAAAATAACTTAGCTATAAATTAGAATACCTCTAAATAAACAAACGAGATAATCATGTTTAAGCCTTGATTAACGGGTTGCCGAGGCATATATGTAGCGTCATGGGTGGGTGGGTTGAGGTGTAAAGAGAGCCTAGATGTCACCTGAATAAAAAAGAAAGAAAGGTGGGATTGTGATTGGTACAAACAAGACAAGGACATGTTCCTACAATTAGTCTTTTGGCCTTGCTAGCGTGCCTTTGCTAAAGCTATTTCTTGTCATAGTAAAACACCTTTTCTACTTAGATTATGTGTGATTTTGGTTTTAAAAAGTATTATTGAAAAATTATAATTTTTTTTATTTTTTTCTTCAAATTATAATTTTTTTGTTCTTTTCAGATATTTTTATGTGCTAATGTTAAAAATAATTAAAAAAAAATAAAAATATATTATTTTAATGCATTTCTGAACGAAAAACTATTTAAAAAACAATCTCTACCGCACTTTCAAATACCCTATGATTTCAAAGTTGATTTTGTTCTAAGATGGACAAGAATATAAGCCATATAGTGTAACCCATCTAAACCACATTTTAACATGTTGACTCTACTCATGTCTTGACAGAAATAATGCTAATTGTCTACTTACGACCTAAATATATATCCTTCTCTCTTTATAGCGCACACGATTCTGATACCGCGAAGCGAATCACCATGTACTGTCGAAGGTGATAAGGAACTTAACTAGCATCTCACATATTATTACAAAATTCAGGAATTTTTTTTTTTCCTGATCAAAATCATGTGTTGGCAAAAGTGCAAAATCATATGCTTCTGTAGCTTTGTCACAATAAATATTTTATTGACTTTAATTAGGTCGAACACAAAATTATATTCTTACCGTTAGCCTTTTTCTTCTTCTTTAATAGTCGAATTGTTTAGTGTAGTAAGATAAACCCTCTTACTTTACTGTGCTCCTTCCCAAAATCAAACTAGTATCCCGATAAAAAATAATAAATCTTGTCTACATGTGGAGAATATCAAAGAAACATCTCAACCCAATAATTTAACCTGTTATGTAAGGTCTTTATGATATGATTTATATTATTCATTAACACACCCTCTCAAGTGAAAGTATTTTGGGTTTGAAACTTGCAAATACTCATATTACCTTGTGCTTGATTTTTATCAAATAAATAGGGGTGATGATATTTGAACTCGTGACCACTTGATCATCAAGGCTATAATACCATGTCAAAAAATCATCTCAACCTAAAAGTTTAAGCTGTTAGGTAAGGTCTTAAGATATGATTTATATTATTCTCTACGACAGAATATTTGAGATTTTGTTGGAATGTTTCTTAGGAAATAGAAAATTGTTGTGGAAGAGAATTTACGAATTGCTATTATTTTGGAACAAGTGCTTGTCATTTTCTGAACAAGAAGAAACACTAATTTCTCTACTTTAGATTCACAAATCAGTATTTAATCTATTGTCATTTATATTTCAAACGCTGTCCGAAATTAGACTGAAAAATTATTAATTGGCAATATGTTTTTTTAAGAAATAATTCTTAGACTGAAAACATAAAATGACAATTCAGTTCCTTGACTATATATTGTGAATCTCTAAATATTCAAATACCTTTCAATGATACTCGTGTTGCAGATTTTTCACAGAAAAATCAAAATTCCTTTAAGAATTTTTTTTTCAGTTCGCTATGCTTTACACATAAAACTAGTTTACGATTTAAATTCTTGGAAGCGTTACTAATGTGTTTTCTATTTGTAATTTTTTTTATTATAAACTAAAAATTTAATGTAACCGAAGTATATTTTATTTCAATTATCAAGATGATGATATCTTCAATCAAATTAGGCCAACCTACACTATCATACCAAACTCATGACTCAACTTGAGCTATCAAGCTAACAATGCAGCTTATCTTATCCAGACTTTGAGACCAGTTAATGTTTCTAGTCATTAAAATGCTAGGTGACGATTGTATTTTTTTTTATTGATAAAAGACAAGAATCCCTTGTCCTTTCCACCTAAACCATGAAAATCTCGATCCAAAAGGATCATTGCAGCGAAGCCGTACTCGTGCGACAAATACAATACAGTTATCACTATAAAACAAGTGAAACACTTAAATATACATACAAACTACAAATTCAACAAACAAATTTTGAATGCATTAACTTTGAACACAATTGAGTGTTACAACAAAAATGAATGGCTTTTCTTACATGATGGAGCTTGACAAGAAATGAAACAAAAAAAGAGAGGTTATCTCAGGGCCGACAGGTTAGGTAGTTGAATTTTAAAGGGGCTATTGAAAATTTAAAGAAATTAGAGCTAGGTTTTGAATTGAACTAAAGAAGAAGAAATGGGAGGGGGGGGGGTTGAAGATAGGACTGTTGATTTTTAATTCCTTTTAAAATTATCTATGAAAATTTCATTGGCAATTTGAAATATTAGAAATGTCGATGAAATTTCCAAAGAATTTTTTTTTATTTCTTCACTATTTTCACCAGAAATTTCTAACAAAAATTGTTTGTCGCAATTTTTATTGATAAAAAATGATGAAATATTTTTTATCGACAATTTTTTTTCTTTTTTCCAATTTTTTAGTAGTGGATGAATTCAAATGGAGAGGTTAGTCCAAAACCCTTAAATGAGTGGGATAATAAACAAAAGAAAAGGCATAGTCATAATACTAAGGCTATGAATGCATTCTTTTGTGCTCTTAATCTTGTTGGGTTCACTAAGGTTAAGAATTGTAAAACGACCTTGGAAGCTTTTAGAAATTACCCATGAGGGAACAAGTGAAGTAAAAGTTTCTAGATTGATGACCCTTACTATAAAATTTGAACTCTTTAAAATATAGCAAAATAAAAGTATTTGAGAAATGCATACTAGGTTCATCACTTTTATTAGTGAATTTTTTAGCCTAACGAAAAAGATCACAAATGAAGAAATGATTGGTTAAATTTTGAAATCTTTTACTAGAGCATGGAAACCTAAAGTCACAATTATAAAGGAAGCCATGAATCTTAAGACACATGACTTTGATGAGTTCATTGGATCATTAATAGCTCATAAAGGAATGATTAAGAAGCTTGAAGTGGAAGATAGTAGTATCAAAAAGAGATATTTTAACTCTAAAATTCATGAATGATAATAAGGTGAAAAAATATAATGGTGAAGAAGAAGATGATGAGATAGTCATGTTAATTGGACAATTCACTAAATTTTTTAGGTATGATAAGTTTGGTGGAAATCAAAGAAATTTTAGAAGAAAGAAAGTTGACAAGGAAGAATGAAGCAATATGGATGCCATCATATGCTATGAATGTAAGAAACTAGATCATGTGAAGTATGATTGCTCAAATGTAAAAAAAAAAGGATCAAAGTTCAAAAAAAGAAAAATAGATTAAAGGCATCTACTTGGGATGACAAGAATGATATGGCAACCTCTTCAAGTTATAATGATGATTTGAAATTGGAGAAATTAGTCAATCTATGTTTGATGGCTAATATTAACATCACCAAATAAGAGATTTACTTGATGGTAAATAGTAACTTGATATTGATGAGGTAAATAAACTTGAATCTTAAATTACTTTTGATGAATTACAAGATGCATTTGATAATTTTTTTAATAAATATAAAAGGGTGCATAAGAAAAATGTTTTACTTCAAAGTAAAGTTGATAGTATTTCAAAAGACTTTGATGTTTTGCAAAAAGAAAAGGATGCATTGTTAACAATGAACATTGGTTTTAAAAAGCCATTGAATTCCTTTCTTTGAAAAATAAATCTAATCCATGGAATGAAAATTTAGTTAAAGAAAATGAGATTTCAAAAACTCAAGTTATTGATTTAAATTCAACTTTAACTAAATTTATAAAAGGAAAGGAAAACCTAGATAGACTTTTAGGTAATCAAAGATGCATGTTTGAGAAAAAAGGTTTGGGATATAAACCAATGAAAAATGAAAAACTTTACTCAAACTTCTTTGTTAAAGCATCAATATCTTTAAGCATATGTAATTCTTATGGATAAAATGATTTACATGAAATACATTGCATGCTCAAGATTATCTAAACTAAAACAAAATATATTTGTGTGCCAAAAGACATATTTACTAACCATAGTGGACCTATGGGATTATGAGTACCAAAACCAACATGTTAAGATCTTTTCTTGTAGAAAAATAAGGACAATTAGTATTTGGATAACGGATGTTCAAGATATATGATGGGTGATAAATTCAAATTCACCTCTTTCAAATAGAGGAATGTCGGACATGTGATATTCAGAGATGATGCCACAAAAAAAGGTAAAAGGTATCGGTAATATTGAGCATGTTTTACCTATTGATTATTTCAAGTATAAGTTTCTTAGCATTAGTCATTTATGTATAGGGGTAATAGAGTTATTTTTGAGTCGTTACATTGCGTGGTAATTTTAATTATTGATAACAAAATAATTTTCATAAGTGAAAAACTTAGAAACACTTATGTGATTCATTTAAATGATAATAATTATAATGTTAAGTGTTTTAGTGTTTTGGTGGACTCACCTTATATTTGACATAGAAGACTTGCACCTGCTAAAATAGAATTAATTCAAAAGCCATCTAAGAAAAAGCTTGTAAGAGGACTTCCACAATTTGAGTAGAAAAAGAAAGTGATTTGTGATGCTTGCCAATATGAAAAGCAAGTCAAAATCCCATTCAAACCCAAGAATCAAGTCTTTATAAATCGAGTACTACAACTTCTTTGTATGGACCTATTTGGTCCTACATGTATTTCAAATCTTGGTGGTAAAAGAATCGCATTTGTCATAATAGATGATTATACTAGGTTTACATAGGTTTTATCTCTTGTATAAAAAAATGAGACACTTCAAGCTTTTTAAAAATTTTACAAAAGAATTCAAAATGAAAAGGTTGTTTGATTTTCAAAATTAGAAGTGATCATGATAGAGAATTCAAAAATCATGCATTTGAATTTTTTATGAAGAAAATGGTTTTAAGCATGAATTTTTAACTTTTAGAACTCCACAACAAAACAAAGTTATTAAAAGGAAAAATTGTTCACTTTAAAAAATAGAAAGAGCTATGTTAAAAGGGAGAGGAAAATGGGTTTATATGGGTTGATTGACTAGACAATAGAGTGAGTAGTGTATACTAGGAAAAATGTTAGAGAAAAAGAGGAGAGAGTCACGGTGGTGGCTACTTTTGGTCTTTGTTCCAGTGGTGGTTCAAAGTTGAGAATGACGAAGGGGAGGGCTAATTCATGTGTTGTTAGAAACCGCTACTGGCCGATGAGTTGTTTGCGTGAAGGTTGGTATTGTGGTTTTCTTAGGGAAGATCAAGGGTTGAAGATGATAGCCTTTTTCTTTGTTTGGCTGATGGCTTCTTTTGTCAAGATAGGGTTAGGGTGTTGGTTAATGTTGGCTGACGACATGGTTTAGGTATAATGAGAGCTAGGTTTTTATCTGTGTGGAGGGGGGGTAGATGGCTGCTAGGGTTTTTTTTGTTATTTTATTTTTTGTTCCCTTTTTTTTTGTGTGTATAACCATCTATTTATAGGTAAAAAAATTTATCTTTTTCCCCTCAATTGCTTGGTTCCCAAGCAATCTAAATTTTCTTTGGTTCCTCATTTTCTTCCTCTTCACTTTTATTCCCTTTATTCATATATTTTTATTTTTCTTATTTTTTTGTATTTTGTTTTTTTAAAAAGGTAACATCAACGCCGTCTCAATAAGAAAAATCAAAAATTTGAAAAATGATGTATTAAATGTTGAATGCGTTCAAAAATAATTTGAAATCTGAATCTTTTTTAGACGATGCTGAAAATGTTGCAAATAACGCAAATACATCAAGAACATATTTTTTATTTTTTGCATGTTGAAAATATTTAGAAAAACAAAGAGCTCATAAATTGAGGTACAACATGATGAGTCGAACCCTTTTAATCCTAAAAATTCTAAAGATGTTGGTGTAGATGTTATCTTTAATAGGTTAAAACAGTTAAGGTTGATCAAAAAGAAGATCTTATAGTGATGACTCAACATAATCAATATGGGCAAGGGAAACCTTCACAAAGTCTTCCCGAAGTTATTTAATGACCAAAAAAACATTTTCAAAATGCTATAATTGGTGATCTAATGAGTGAAGTGAGACCAAGAATGATTAATGAAGTTGGTAATATTGTTTTTATCTTTAAACTTAAACCTAAGAATAATGATGAAATCTTGAGTGATGAGTATTGGATACTCTCAATACAAGAAACTCTTAATCAATTTAAAAGAAATCAAAAATGAAAATTAATCCCTAGGCCTAAAGGTTATTCCATTATTGGAACCAAATAGGTCTTTCATAATAAACTTGGAAAAGTTATCTGAAATGAAGCTCATTTGGTTAGTAAAGGCTACAACCATGAAAAAGACATGGATTATGATGCGAAATTTGTATATAAAAGGTGTATTTTTAAATGGATACATTCAAGAAGAAGTTTATGTTGAGCGACCTCCTGATTTTGAAAGCCTTAATTTTTCAAATCATGTTTTAAACTTATAAAGGATTTGTATGGTTTTAAGCAAGCTATAAGAGCTTGGAATGAGAGATTAAGAATTTTTTTCAAAAGGTTTTAACAAGAGAAAAATTTATTCAAATTTATTTATAAAATACAAAGAACATGATTTCATCTTTGTGCAAATTTATGTTGATGATATTCTATTTGGTGCTACTTACAAATCTTTGTCTAAGGAATTTAAAAAGTTATGTTTACAGAATTTGAGATGAGAATGATAAGAGAGATGGCCTTTTTCCTCGGGATATAAATCAAGCACGATATAGATGGTATATTTATAAATCAAACCAAATATACCAATGAGCTATGCAAGAAATTTGATTTGAATTCTGGAAGTTCAAGTCCTACACCGATGAGCATGACTACCAAACTTGACAATGATGAAATGAAAGATGGTTGACATTAAGAAATATCAAGGTATGGTTAGCTATAAGGAATTCCTGGTTTGAGTTCAATCCTAACATTGACGAAGTTCTTCAGGAAAGAGACAATGACAAGGAGGAAAATGAAAAGGAAGCATCCTCTCCTACCACATAAAGTGATCCTTCCGACTATTAAGCATGTTTTCATCCCTTTGTGCAATCATCTCATGCATGCTCTAACTTACCTTCATTCTATTTTGAACTTATGCTTTTAATACTTGGTTATGTAATATGTATGTGTGGATTGTTATTTGGCTATTTGTAAACTTTATTTATGGATCTATTTGCTTTTGGTTATGATTTATTATGGGTCCTTATTTTCCTCCCTTTTTGATATCACAAAGGGGAGAAAAATGTAATATTATGATGATGTGCAGAAAAGAGAGAAGATTATGATTCATTATTGCATGCCCGTGATTCGTGATCAATGCATAATGTCTTTGAAAATGTGGTTTAATATATGCATGGTTCATTAAATACAAAGACGGAGAATATGCATGTTATGTTGGTGGCTTGTGTAGCAAATCATATGACTTATAGTGGCACGTTGTATTTTTGGTATATTGTAAAACATGCACATTAGTACGTAGGGGTGGTCTTTAAGTATTGAAGATGTATATTGATAATATAATGCTTATGATAGAAGGAGCATTATATAATTTGTTATCTTTATCTTCTTGTTGCATAGATTATTTGTCATCATCAAAAAATATATATATATTGTTAGCTCAAAGGTCTTTAATCACTTATGACTTATTTTTTTATGATAACAACAATTAATTGATTTAACATGTTTGTTAAAGACCTCAAAGCTATAGAAATTTCTACACATCAATTTAAAGCTATATGTACTCATTGGATGCAATATGAACTTAAAGATGCCAAACTCTTTTTAATGTAATCAAGTTTTTATAGAATTTAACCTAGCATCATAAAATGAATTTTATCCAAAATATTGTTATTGCCAAAATTCATCTTCCACGGTATTTCCATTGCCAAAACTTGTATAGTGATAAATATATGATGAAAAATCATTTTATCATATATTTTAGTATTATCATTCAATTTATTTTAAATTGAAGAGTAAGGATTTTTATCAATTCTTAGCTAAAAAAACTCATCATATGTGTTATTACACTTTTATCTATTTTTAGCTAAATTAACAAACTTGTAATTTTAGAAGAAATGTGCTCAATACTCGAGTTGTCTTTACAACAACTATTTTTCTCTCAAAATTATAAATATAGTTGTTTCTAACATTTAGAAGAACACTTGACACTTGATGAGCAAATATTCTTTACCCTTATCTTCTTCTTTGTGAGTAACGGCCAAAATAGGTTTTCTCCTATAAATACCCTCTTGATCTTATGAGAAAATTCTCTCAACATTTTTATGCTCTTACTCTTCTACTGTATTACTCTTGATGCTTTAATTCTTCAAAAGTTTTTATTCCTCATTTTATTCTGTTAAAGCTTTAATCCCTAAATTGGATCAATTTGTCTTTCATATTCTTGAGTTCGATTATAATTCTATAAATACTTGAAACTTAATCCTTTGTAATCTTTTCTTGTGAAATGAGATAACTCTTATGAGAGTTATAATTATAATGACAGTGTAAGTGGCAGTTGAACCACTTGGATAATTTTTGGTTAAGAGTCATTAAGTGATAGGTTTAATTTTGAAACTTGAAAAAGATTGTGATAAGTTTTAATCTTGATCCCGAAAAAGATTCTGTATGGTTTTCTAATATTGATCCTGGAAAAAAATTAGTGTAATAGGTAAGGTCTCACTCGCTAAGATGATCGTTGATTGATAGTGAGTGCTTAAACAGATGTTCAACGAGTGGAGTGTGTTGTTATCCGAATTATTGTAAAAATCGGTGTGTCTCTTCTCTTAGTACCTACCTCATTGTATTTGTTTATTGATTAATTGTGTATTTTTGTTGTCAAAAATTGAGATGGTGATTTTATTAAAGTTAGTGAAGTTTGATTTTTTTTCCTAATTCACCCCTTCTTAGATTATTTTAGTCTTTCAAAAACACTCTTAAATCACTTCAAAATACAAAATCAAACATTATAAAATATAATATCTCTCGAGTCTGACCTATTTTTTCAAGTAATAAGAAGGCCTAAAAACACTAATGAATTCCTCTCATCGAATAGAACTCTTTGACAATAAACTTGGCTATTTGGTTGCTAGAATTGTGAAAACTAACATCTTTCTCTTTTCTTTCTCAAATTCAGAGACCAAAAAATAAACAAAATGAATTTGTGTACCAAAATGAAAATTATTATGAATTTTGAGTTAGCCATATATTTTCTACTTGTTTTAGATTTTAGTCTTTTATCTTTTTTTTTTTTTTTTAATCATAATCTCAAGCCTAATTTTATCCCATTTTATTGTAATTAAAAGGATCTAATTGAAAGAAGAAAAAAAGTTCAAAAGTTTTTTTACAAAAAAAAAAACCAGTGAAGCTCCATCAAGTTATCTAACTGTTTTAGTTGTAGTAATGAACATACGGATGGGGGGTTTAATTAATAAGAGTTCTTGAATTTTTTTTAATAAAAAATATAGTTTCATTAAAACTCAAAACAAGTATAAATATATTATAACTTTCACAAGACACATAATAATATTTTTTTTGAATCCTTAGAAACTTAAAAAATCAATCCAGAAACAAATTTCTTTAGAAACTAAATTCAAATTGAGATATGAGTTATCAGTTGAAGATTAATTTATTGTCTGCCCATAATTTAATTTATGGATTAAACTAATTATCAGTTGAAGATTAATTTATTGTCTGCCCATAATTTAATTTATGGATTAAACTAATTATTACTTTAATTTTTGTTACTAACCTTGAGAACAAGACATTCAGCACTTTGATTATCTTGAAGCGCTTTGGTTAGTTAACTCTTATCTAAATATTTAAGTTATTACTTCATTATTTCTAGCAAGAATCCCCTTATAATACTTAATATAGCTTTTGAACCATGCGATTTATGATTTTTTTTCCCGCTGCTCTGTGATCCGAACCATTAATGGATGAAATTGAAAAAAAGTCTGAGGTTTCCTAGGTGCATGTTTGAGTTTACATGCTTAATCGTGTACATATAATCTATTAGAATGATGATTGTAGATGACAAGTCTTTTTTAGAATATGACACCATATTCATGTCCTTAGAATATAGAAGAAACAATCAGTCACTACATCTTACCAAATCGACCCTCTCAAAAGTCAAGATTATATGGAATCTATGTTTTTATATTTGTACCACTACTAAAAAGAACAAGATCACAGCTCATATATCCCTCTCATTCTTTTATTATGTTAGAAGATTTGTTTTTTTTAGTTTCAAGAAGCACCACCAGAAAATCGACAAGTACAAACAGAAATATCGATAAATTGTTTTTGTTGGTATTCTGCAATAATCTTTACCAACCGAATTTTTTTCATCGCTAACTCCATCAATAAACACCGACGGAAAAATATTTTCGGTATATACTGAAGGAATCCTAGTCGGAATATAAAAACCAAACAGTATGATGACGTGTAAGTTTTTACAGACGCTATTACTAATAGAATTACGTAAGTAGAATTCAAACGGGCAAACCATTCAATGACATATCACATATACTGAAAGAATTGTTATCAGACTGAGTAATTTGAATTTGCAAGCATTAGAAAATCGTCTCATGATGCTAAATATTGTCCGTACATATTAAATAGAAGTAACCTTGCTTTATGATTTTCAGCTTGCACATTTGAAAAGATTATCTTTCGATTCAACAGAGAGCCAAGTCGCCAACCCCGAACCATGCCTTTTACCACCTGATAATGGGCTACGTACCATATAAAATGCCGCGTGCCATCAATCCTAACCATTCGAACAATATAAGGGAAAAAAATATTCTAAAAAAAAAAAAAACAACGATAACATGGTGCATGCCCAAAGCTATATGTTGGTCCTTATTGAGAACAAAGCATTCTATATTATACACAATGTATGACACGATCGATGTAAATACTTTATTTTTTAAGCAAACAATCGATGCTCACCATGATCTTAAACAATGCCTTTTATATGCTTGTGTGGCCATGTTCATGAAACGAAGAATATCCCATATGCTCAACCATGTCGGAAACTTACAAACAAGTTCACCACTCACCTCATCAATGCATGATAGAGAATCCATCAATGATTGCACAAAATATTGCACTTTAAAGTACTTTTGTGATTAACAGTGAGTTGTTAGGGTTTGATAAATTTGAGAGAATATTGAAAAAGATTTTTCTTGGAAACTTCTCAAGGGCATGCAATTAATGATGAATTATGATTAATATACAATAGCAAGTCTTTCTAATTCCCATTTAGTTTGTTAATTTGAGATGAACTAATGTACTTTGTTTGTGATGTAACGAATTCTTTTGGAGCTTATTCATTATTTTCATGGATTTCCCTGCCTTGTAATCCAAGATATGATGCATTGAACATAGGTTCTGAACAACTAAAATCCCATGAAAATTGGAACTAATAACATAGTACGTAGGAGGAGTACTGAATTAGATCTTTTTTGTGATCTTGAACCCTCCAACAATCCAATCACAATTATACTTCTTTTGGTTTGGTCGTATTTTCACCAAACAAATTAATTCAAGCATATGCATGCAGTTGTAATAATATGTATATATATATATACACACACACACACACACAAATTTGTAGTTTTTTTTCCAGTGTTTAGTTAATTATATTACATAGCAAGTAGAATAGTAGCCTTTTATATATACATGCATGACTGACGTGTAATGAAGTACATAGATGAAGATATTTACATTGGAAATTGAAGAAATTATTATATTTAATTAATTTGGGCTGAGAAATGGAAAGTATGAAGATCAACATTCATGATTCCAAAGTACACGATGGACCTGAGAATGATGGACTGGAATTCTTTTTGTGCCGATCTCTTTAATTTCTGCTTATGGAAACCAAGCGCACGAAGCACTTGGTGATGATATAATATACTATGTATAATTAATGCCTACACTTGAATATGAGATTGAGAGATATTTAATTAATCTCTTAATTATATAGTAATTAATTGCATGTGTCTAGCTGAATGCTTGGAGGAGTTGGAACATTGGGAATTGTTTTGCGTTCAAGTTGCCATGAGAAATTATGACAACTAATTACACGGACAACTTCGTCCATTTGACCAAGCTAATCTTGATTTTTTATAGAAGACGTACGTAGTGTTATTACAAATTGTAGGTTCCATGATTCCATTAATTACACCATTAAACTAAAGTTATTATGGCTTAACAGACTACATTAATTTTATTATTTGTTAATTATAGAAAAAGTAAAGTATTTTTTGTTATTAACTCAAGTACATGAAGTGAATTGATCATTAAATAAAAAGCTCGTCTTTTGGCATTACTATATGTTTTAATTTCCCCTATACTAATCATATCATTAAGTTAGTTAGCAGTACATTTTGATAATTCAAGTGCATAATCATTTGTTGGGAGCATTGGCACAATTCTACAGTTTAATTACTGCTGCTACTTTAGTCAAACATTAACAATATCTAAATGGTATGGGAAAATCACTGTTTTTCTATACCTAAATCATTGTGGATTACAACAGTAATCTATAGTGATTCTTCCCTCCCTTCTCTTTTTTTTTTTGCTAACTTTTTTTTTTGTTTTTTTTTCAAAAAAAAATTTTCAACTTTCCTATTTTTTCTTTTTTTTCATTTTGTTTTTCAAAATTTTTCCATATATTTTTTCTATTTTATTTCTTTATTTTTCAAAATTATATTTGTCGATTTTTTTTTAATATTGAGCTGATTGAGAATTTTTTTTTGTAATTTTTTTCTTTAAAACATTGTTGATTGCTACAGTGTTTCTCCGCATTGTTTTTTTTATGATTTTCTCCGAAATTATCTTTTTTTATTTTATTTTTTAATATTGAGCTGGTTAAAAATTACAGTTACAATATGTGAGGAAAACACTGTAACTTTCCTAGAAAATTACTGTTCATTGCTACAGTGTTTTTTTTCACATAGTTTTTTTCTGTTTTTGTTACGTTTTTCCCTAAAATTATCTTTGTCAATTTTATTTTTTAAATATTAAGCTGGTTAAGAATTGCAATTACAAGTAAATACAAGTTTTTCCTCATAAAACACTATCGATTGATACAGTTTTTCCTCACATAGTTTTTTTCCAGTTTCTTTTATGTTTTCTTTTTTTGTGATATTTTTTTTTCAAAATTATTTTCGTCTATTTTTTTTTAATATTGAGTTGGTTAGAATTTAACTTTGTAATAAAGCTTAATCATGTGGGGAAAGCATTGTAGCTTTGCTCATAAAACATTGTGGATTGCTACAGTGTCTCTCCGCATGGTTTTTTTTTTGTTATAATTTTTTTTAATTTTATTTTTTTAATATTGAGTTGTTTGTGAATTACAATTACAAGTCATTACAAATAAGGTTAAATCATGTGGGGAAGCACTGTAGCTTTCATCACAAAACACTGTGAATTGCTACAGTATTTCCAATATGATTTTTTTTCCTTTTTTTGGTGTTTGTTTTGTTTTTTTTGTTTTCTAAAATTATTTCTGTCGATTTTTTTTTTAATATTGAGCTGATTAAGAATTTAGCTTTGTAATTTTTTTTCTTTAAAACAATGTGAATTGTTGCAGTGTTTTTCCATGTGATTTTTTTATGATTTTTTTCAAAATTATCTTTGTTGATTTTTTTTTAAATATTGAGTTGGTTAAGAATT
>Ga0307509_10001809_pt1 | contig 35388 bp, 39 predicted proteins | sample 10_EM_MG_FD_202245 | JGI IMG/M metagenome (GOLD analysis project Ga0307509, IMG submission 202245) | Populus trichocarpa ectomycorrhiza microbial communities from riparian zone in the Pacific Northwest, United States - 10_EM | ecosystem: Host-associated > Plants > Roots > Unclassified | place...
CGCAGATGCGTGTGCGCCCAAGAACATCTAACAGCCCATAGAATGTGAGGCAATCGACCTCTAAGTTCTAGGATGACTTTGCCGGTGAAGGTAGGGTAACTTGGGTTCCTCAGTAGGGTAACTGGGATCTCTTGATCTCCTGCCCATGGGTCCCATATGCGTGTAACACTCACTTGTTTATTGCCTACTCGATTCCTCTTGAATCTTTCACAGTGTAAACATTTCGTGTAACGCATACAATAACTCAGCCGACTTGGAGAGTTGAACACGTGACCTTCTACTAAGGCACGTGACCCTTACCAATTAGCCCATGGCTAACCAGCTATGTATACACTAAGTATACAAAACCATACCACCTCTGGTTACCTCTTGGTATACCATTTGGGCTAAGGTGATAGTGATTGTAGCTACCTATCGTAGGGTCGTTACAAGAACTTATGCGATTTCAACTTCAATATTATTTACTGACCTGGAATCAACAGTGGCAACCCAGATCCTTTGAGTAAGCATCTAGCGTACTGCCCTGAAGAGGGAGCTAGGCATTGCCAACAACACATACCCAAACCAGAACACTTTGCAAGTTATGTAGTTTCGGTAGTTTGGGGAACACACCAGTGTAACTGGGGCACCGTGTAGAGAGATGAACTCTAAGATTGTGACCGCACCAAACACTCAAAGTAGAAGATAAAGATGAGGTAAAATAATTCAGAAGAATCAACGGTAAAACTTAATATAGTTAAGCTCGAACCTTCACTCAATTTAGTTCTCTCGAGGAAAAGTTGGTTGTCGAACTAGAATGCCAAACGCTTAAACTTAAGTAGATATCAGATTTAAGCCTTTGACATTCACCACTACTTCCGACCTTGGGCGAGCACCCTGTCCTGCTGAGGGTCTGTCCGAGGTCTACCCTCCATCAGGATTTATCCTGCCAGAAGTGTTGGACCAACTCGGGTACACTTAACTCCGTCAATAGGATATGAGTTTCTGCAATGCATCTCCAATACAACCGCAGGTAGAAAAACTCTTCCTATCGAAGTCATACGAGTGGCTAGCTGTTATGACAACAACCCGAGTCAATACCTAGGTGGTAGACTCACTGGCCCAGTGGCAGTTTCGTCTATACAAGCTATGCAGTCTATCATTAAATCTATGTGACTATCCAATCTAATAAATTGACATGAAAGCTCCCCCGGTGAGATGTGGCCGATGGTTGGCTAAGTGGGCGCTATCCATAGCCATCCTCTCGGGACATACTCTACCGTGATAAGACTCATACCTCTAGAGTCCAATAACAACCCATAGTAATGCTACAAATCAAGGGGAGAAGGTCCGGGCTGGTTACTGAGGTATTTGTCTCGAAAGCACCCTGGCCTTCTGAGACTACCTGAGTACCACTAGGAAGACTACCCTACAACCCGTAGGCTAGAATAGACTCCTAGATGCCCGAGAGACCATATATGGGCGATCCCCATTTTGGCGGTTACCCATACTCCCCTTATATATCCTGCGAACGACATTCAGTCGGACGGACGGCGACGACTTATATAGTGTTACAGCAGCTGCTCCAATAACCTCTTTTAACTAGCAAACGAGCAACTACACAGCCGTCTGCATATGGCGCGCCGTCCCAACGCTGGGGCCAGAGGGGGGTGTTAGCTAAACCCGCCCAAGTTCAATAGTATGTTGGGGACACCATTACACAGGCGTGGGGCCTCCCCGCGCAGATGCGTGTCCACCCAAGAACATCTAAGAGCCCACAGAATGTGAGGCAATCGACCTCTAAGTTCTAGGATGACTTTGCTGGTTCAGGTAGGGTAACTTGGACACCTCAGTAGGGTAACTGGGGTCCATGGGCATAATGACCAAATTCTCAAGGTCGGCTAACTTTGCTCTCCAATGCCTTTAACCGCTGAGGAAGTCTTCCAGTCGACCACAGAGGTTGTCTCAGAGGTCCGTGTAACATTCCCACAATTCTCTTGACCTTATGCGAATGTTCTTGCGAAAGGTTACCCTGCCTAGTAGAGTACCTCAAGGCTACTCAACAATTCCCAGGCCTTATCCTAGGTTTACCAGCTATTTGTATAAAGTATCTGAGACCATACCACCTCTGGTTACCTCTTGGTATACCATTTGGGCTCAGGTGATAGTGGTTGTAGCTACCTAGCGTAGGGTCGTTAAAACCAGTTAATGCTAGAAGAGGAATTGCGTAAGTTGGAGAATGCAAATCTCATAGAATACAAAGACTTTCTGAACATGCTAGAATTGCTACACGCAAATCTAAGCTTCCTGATGGACATGATCGTTACTCTATCGAAGTTTTGTCAATACCTGCAAACAATAGAGTACTAGTTACAACTGGCTTAGCGATAGCAGTTCCTGAAGGAACCCATGGTCGCATTACTCTAAGAAGTGGTCAAGCAACAAAGTTGATCATCCTACATGCCGGAGTTATTGATGCAGACTACAGAGGAGGACTAAAAGTACTTCTCATAAACGATAGCAAAATGGATTACGAAGTACAGCAAGGAGATCGTATTGCCCAAATGATGATTGAAAAGATTAATGATCACAAATAGAAGGAAGTAGAGGAATTGGAGGAAACAAACAGGACCAGAGAAGACGAACGTCCAGTGCATCCGTCATCAGGTCCCGACGGGACAGATGGTGGACCCTCTGTGATGCTAGCGATAGACAGGCATGATAGCGTCCGTCATTAGGTCTGCCTGGGACTGGCTGGCAGGGACTATGGTTGTCTCATGTGGGATAATTTCTGTGACACTGACGAGGTAGGAGTGGTTACTGCCGATCTTAGGAGTCTTGTATTGTTGTCTGGCCACTGGGGTCATGGATAGAGACAGGAAACCCTGTCTCAGTTGTGAAGTTTACTAGGAAACATAGTTCACCCCTTCTTAGAGTAAGGAAAGTAAGAGGGATACAGATAATAATTTGACAAAGAAGAAGTGTTAACCGGAAATCATACCCACCCTAATATCCGACTGTATATCTGATTTACCAGAAACGGAAATAATCCTACTACCTCTCATCTCCGATGCTCCTATTGCCTGATTTTCAAGAGCTTGTACTATAACCTCTACCTCACTGAGTCCTTCCTCCTGAATAAATTTGGTTTTCTCCATGACTTCATGCATTCAATTGCTTCTATTACATCATCACGTAACCGCCCCCAGCGGTCTGTTTTTAAGATTTTTACCACTATTTTATATGCTCATGGGTTTTAATTCTTACAATAAGTATAGGGATAGGTTACTCATAGAAAGAATAAGAGATTAAACTAACCTGCGGAACACATGTTCTACTAATGCCAAGATCGCTTCAATACTGTGACTTTCGAAAGGCATATATGACAATTGAGTCCACCTTGGGTTTTTTAATCGAGTTGACCAATAGCCCAGTAAATCATCCACCTCTTCAACCTTTTCAATACTCAGCAATTGATCCCATGATCCATATCCTCATGTGTCAGGGGACCTCTTTTTGTTTTTTTCCACTGTGAAGGTGTTGGATCAGTTGTAACTATACTGGTCCCCGTGGAACTTGCACCTTCCTGTGTACTCACGCTTTGTCGAGGGGAAGAAGAACTTGGATTATACCGTGAGGTGGGAATATGTTGAGGTAGTGCCTTTTATTCAGAATCCCATAACTCTTTGCTCCGACGCTGGGCAATTTTGACCCAACCAGGATTTTCAATCAATTTAATCTCGAATTATCTTAACTTCATCTGTCGATCCAGCGCGACTGCTGTATATAAGGCTGGTAAGCGGTCTGCTAGTGCATAATGTCTTGAATTTAATATATGAATATCAGCTCAAACTGTTATTGAAATAAATATTTAACGAGAGTGCTTAGAGTGAGTGAAGCAAATTATACTTGTGTTAAACTGACCATCTATAGTTAATGGATGTTAGTACATAAATGCTATAGATGGATGTATCTGAATAGGTCATTTTCACAGATTCCAAATGGGCCAATAGTTGATCCATTTCAGGTAGTACCCGAGCTAAATGCCTATGTGAATCATGCTTTTTCGAACACAGTCCTTGTACCTCTAGGGTCAGCGTTGGGAATCGCCTTAGAGTATACAAAATTGTTGTTAAATCTACCCAATCATGTAATGCAAGATCATTATGGGAAATTTGCTCAAGGAATTGGTTATCCATGGGTCTCCTTGTGGGTAGGTGGCCAGAGTGGGGAATATCTCGTCTGCTTTTAATTTGTCTCTGTTCTTTTATTGCTATTCCGATCAATTCGCGAAGAACATCCCGGAGGTCAAAGGCTCTGTCACTCGATTTGGCATCATTACACCAGTGTGTTATGTTTCGCATAAGTGGTAGCAGGGGACCCTTGGAGGACTTGCCACTAGCTTGGAGTACCTTCTGACTAAATTGGTCTTGTTGTTGTAGCGTTCTCATAATCCATGTTCCAATCATATGCAGCTTTCCCATTTCTCCTTTCATCCACCAGGCTTTCAATGGTTGCCTTTCATTTTCCATAGCATACTCCTCTGCCTGATTGACCTCCTTCTCAAATGCCTCCCAATCCGAGGCTCATAAAACTCCTTTGACCACTAGATTTATTATGTGAGCAAAACATCGTACACAAATAATTTCTGGTTTAAAGGGAATATTTCGAAGAGCTAAGAGCTTGAATAGCTTAACCAAGGCACTATCATTATTGATTGCATTATCAGTGGTGATGTATCCTAATTTGGAAGTGATCTGATACGTATCTAAAACATTTATGACAGTTTCAGCAATATTTGCTCTACAATGGAAGCCAAAAAATCGTCAAAACCCTAGCGTGGCCAATACAAGTTGTCCATTCTCAATAGCCCAATGTCCAACAATCCCCAGGAAAGAGCAGTGATTTGGCGAAGTCCATAGGTAAAAGGTCAGATGGATCCTAAATGGGATTGTCTGGAAATATGACTTAATAGTTGTAAGCGATATGAGGTGTAGTGTATGAAGCCAATTACTAATTGTGGTACTAGGTTTTGGGAGAATATGGCGGAGGGAACCAAGAGCTGAAACCTCTGGATTCTCATAGAGACATATTAACTAACATTATTCTGTTATGAAGACAAACTCCTTTAATCTCAGAAATGAAAATTAATGAACAACTTACACAAGTGACAAGATAGGTTAAGAGGATACGAAATATAGGATCTTCCACAACAAAGAATGGGGTATTGGTAACAAATATCCATTGTACTAGCATGGCTTTGAAAATATGGCTATTGAATCAAATACCAGGGGGGGGGGTACGACCAAAGGCAGCTTCTATCCTTCACTGGCTGGCCATATGGCTTTGTTCCAATTCACCATCAGGAAACGCTTTACTAACTCCGTGATGATATGCAAGGTGTTCGTTCATGTTCTTGGTAGAAGCGTCAGTATACATTGGTGCCGAATGCGAAGGACCAGAAAGTGACAAATTTATTATGAGCATATATTTTACGGCTTTGGCAAGCATTTTGTAGATACTCTCAGAGCATTGGAGGGTATAATCTTAGACATGGATGCAACTGGAATTCATGATACATATACCACACATTTCCATCGCCATTTCCCATTATTCAAAACCTTAATTCCATTTGCTGGAAACCAGCAATGCCCTTTACGTGCTTTCTTTCAGGAAAGAACTGAGGATGGAACTGTCAAGTGAGCACCAGAGAGGTCACTTGGGAATGAGGGAACAAGAGGAGTATCACGGAATTGATGGTTCTGGCTACAGGCAATGCGGCGGCTCAGGGTACTATTACTGTCAATTGTAGGGGTTAATAGGTCGGAAGAGACAGAGATTAAGATTTGACACGGTGCTGAATGGTTATCATCAATGTCCATATCATAGCAATATCCAGTATTATCAGTAAAGTATTGAGGTATGATTTGTGAAATAGAATCATCTGGGCACAAGGAAGCTTGAATACTGCCAGACGCATGAGAGTGTGCTTCAGACATTGCAAAACAATAAAGAAAGGCTCAATCGTGATATAGCAGAACAATTGAGAAAATGTGCAAGTGAGAGAAAATAGTACCAGGAAGTGCATGGTGAAGCTTATTCTAAATTAGAGTATTCAGAATGAATTAACATTCAGGCATTCTTATATTACTTCCTCGTGCATGTCCAGGCCGAACATGCTAAATAACAGCTAAGCCTTACTAATAACAACCTAGCCCTACACAGAGAAAGCAGGATTTAGGGATGATGTCTGGACGCTACAAATTCAGGCCGGGCTGTATTGATGACGGCAGGGCCCTACAAATTACTCACAGAAGAACTCATTTTATGTAAGACTGCAGGGCCCTGGCGTACACCACTAAGACGGGCGTCTTAGGGAAATTGGAACGCTTTGCTCTGGTGTCCTTACTCACCCTGCCCGGACAGTTCGGATGACTGAACAGGACCAGAAAGGAATTCAGAAGCACCGGTGTACGATTGGAATAAAAGGAGACACAACCTACAATATGCTTTCTCCACTTGAACAGAAAGCACAAGTTCTTCAATATCTCTGACACATACTAACCTCCTACCTTCCATAAAGGATGAGTGTTACTATCCAATGCCTGAATCACTCAGCCAAACATGGGAAAGTTTCAAACTGACTTTTGAGATAAAGTTCGGGAATTAGCAGAAGATAATTAAGCCTAGATAAGACGAAAGAATGAACTAGAGTCTATGTTAAGAGAAGAGAAGGAACTCACATAACAATGGACTATTACTCATAATTTGCTATACTATAAGGATCGCCTATATATCCCTGCAAAGGAAGACCTACAAACACTGATTGCAAAAGGTTGCCATGACTCGCAAGTTGCTGGACATTTTGGATAAGATAATACCTTAGAAATTATCACATGAGATTTCTATTAGAAAAATCTAACAGATTGGATAAACTATGATGTACGCTCATGTAGAACTTGTCAAGAAGTGAAAGGCGCAAGACATGATCGATACAGACTACTAAACATCCTACAAGTACCATACTCGCTATCGGCTTCGACCTCAGTAGCTTTTATGATACAGTTACCGAGATCAGCAGGGTACACCCAAATCATAGTGGGAGTAGATTGATTCACGCAAGTGACAAACTTTATCAGATTAGCAGAAAACGCAACCGCTAGAAATATTCCTGCAGCTTTTGTCAAAGAAATTAAAATACTTCACCGACTTCCTACTGAAATCATTTCAGTTATGGATTCCAAGTTTGCTGGAGAATTTTGGCAATCATTGTGCAAGAAACTTGGCATCAAAGGAAAATTGTGAATGGTGTACAACCCTCAAACCAATGGACAAAGGGAACGAGTCAACCAAGTGCTCGAAGGCTACCTCCGGATTTTCGTCAACTATGATCAAAAGGATTAGTACCTGCTATTACCTTTAGCTGAGTTCACCTACAACACCTCAATAAAGAACTTACATGGAATGACACCCTTCTTTGCAAACTATGAATATCATCCTCAAACCAAATGGATGAAAGAAAGAGAAATCCACAACCCACAAGCAAGCATGTACGTTCATTGGATGCAAATGATATACGAAAATGCAATAGAAACAATTGCAAGAACGAAAGAAACTATGAGATGATATTACGATAGAAAAGCCAAGCAAGAACGTGATATTGAGGTTAGAGACCTAGTCATGCATAACGGCAAGAATATTCGTACGAAATGTCTATCAAAGAAGTTAGCACCAAAGTTATTTGCCCTCATCAAAGTCCTAGAACAAAGAGGCAAACAAAGGGACAAAATCGAAATATCATATTAATTAGATATACACCAAGTATTTCATATATCGTTGCTTGAGTCGTACCAAACATCTATTAGACAAGCTTCAGAGCAACCTTCAATGTAACAAGAAGAAATGTATGATTATCTGAGGTGGGAGGTGGAGAAAATTGTTAAGAGTAAGATAATCTCTTACGATTGAAGAGTCCAAGGAAGACAAAGGACCTTGGAAGAAATCCAGTATTTCGTTAAATAGAAAGAATCTTCTGAAGACAAAAATACCTGAAAACCACCTGAGCACTTAGAAAAGGCACGAGAATTGGTACAAGATTTGCATAGAGAAAATCTGGATTTGTCATGATTGGGAAAAGTAGTATTACTGGAAAGCTTTTGCTGCCATAGCCAAATATTAAATGTGGAAGGTTTTTCACCCTACTATGTAGAGTACCAAACGGAATTATTGTTTATTACTACTTATCTCTTATTAGCGGGATTTTGAGGACAAAACCTTTTGCAGAGGAAGCTAGTGTTACGCACAAGTGAATAGCTCACCTATAGTAGTAAGAGATATGCGGCTTCATCAGGATAACTGGATATCCGAACCCTCATGCTCACTAGAAGTGGGACGAACCTGGAGGCATCCATTGTAGTGACTCAGGCAACTGCATGAGTTCATGTTCCTTGAAGTAATTCACTGATTGGAATGATAACATGTTTGAACTGTATCACATATCCCTTACAGCTGCATATATATGCATGCTGTTTTGAAAGAGGGTCATGTGAACTGATCACTCAGTATTTCATGTAAACCATTTGTATATTTGCTTATGGGCTGCATATATTAAATCATGGTTCATTAGGATAAAGAGATCAAAGATTATCTACTGGTGGAGTGGAGACACCCCCAGATGAATTAGTAGTCAGGAGACTCTCTAAGTTCGAGCAGGGCAATTACTCTCAGGCTCAAAAAGTGTTCGCACTTTCCTGAACAAAGTTGAAGGAATAAAAGACACATAAATCCTTAAAAAAGGCAAGTAGCGCAGAATTTAATATAAATAGAAGTGCTCTCCCCTGGGGGTAGAGGAGAAATCAGACAACGGAGAAGAGACCTGAACAATATAACAAGTTATTAAGAAATCTTCTAAGTTTGAGAATCTTTAACTTTCCAATTACTTTATCAAGCCTTCTTGACATATCTCCGTACCCTGAAACCAGGGTGTATTTAGCTCAATATCTCTTCGAGTTAGCTACCCCGTAATAGTACTCACATTCATGGCCAAGCAAGGGTGACTCTTGAGAAAGCGTGTTATCTAGTTCTTTCCCAAAAACTGGTCCTTTAACACTGTGGGCCAGAATTGCCTCCCTATGTTCTTAACAACCACCCTGCGGGCAGGATGCCCCCAGCCATCCAAGCGCTCATTCAATCCAAAAAGCTTGTTTTGTTCATAGTCAGTTAATACTTGCATCCTCAGATACCCTAGCTCCGAGGACACCCTCCGCTTCAGCCATTCCTGCAATGTGTAGGCAGCAACCCTATGCTTCTCTGGCGAAGCTCGGATGGAAGGCTGATCACTATGTTGGTCGTTGTCAATCGCCAACGAGGTGCTTTCTTCCATCTGATCTGGCCTCTGCTGCTTTATTTCTGGCATCGCAGAAAATTTGAAGTATCTTTGTTTAGATTCGCAATCTCCAGACGATTCGCTCAGCTGTGCGGGGTAGGTGTTCACTGCGGGCTTGGCACTGAGCCACATCCCTGTGAAGAGCCGCATCTCAGGGAATGACATTGTGTCAATTTGGAATCGTAATTATTGATAGCTTCTGGAACTATAGCAATTCCGGCAGCTCTCAAAGCTTCCATGTTCACTTAGATCGGTATCTACAAGCCAGCTCTCTTGTTGTAGATGCCGTGATTGTATCTAAATTAGTTATAAGGGATCACCACAGACTTCACTTTTGGGGAAATTCAAGGGGCTAGCGTTGCTAGAAATGCTGTCCTTAATGCCGCTCTTGGATTGAATAAGCACACAAAGGCAACTTCAATAGCCTCTGCTAAAACCAGTCCTGGAAGATTTGTGTACCTCAACACCACGTGGGCTATTTAGGCCTGGAAGGTCATTCTCAAATCATTCTAGCACACCATAGTACAACTCTGATCAGGTATCCGAATAGCCAGAGCAAGACTAGACAAGACCAGCTACTCTGGTCAAAAGTCAAGTCTAGTCTAATAGTGGAAATTGGACCCAAGGGATTGTCTGGATTAGCAGACCAGACTTGGCCAGGACTGGTCCAACCAGGCCCACCAAACAATAGGATACGCATGGCCCTTTAACAGAATTAGCCTTTCATTTTACATCTTGCTTCCTCTATCACAATACCTTACATTCAAAAGAAATATTTGTTAAATAAACTCATTCTTTTCCATGATTACACTGTGCAATCACTGGACAGTTGGAGTCATAATAGTACTTCACCGGGATTCAACCCAACGAAAAAAGATTCCCCAGTATCAAGTCTTTTGCATACGGTGCAGTGAGTGAAATTTTGTGACTAGGCAATCTTTTATAAAGCCTGGTCAAGGACTAGTCCAGACCAGACTGGACCACCACAGTTAGTAAGTTAGTCGAGTCCTGTCATTGACATCAACCTGGAACAGGAAGTCTGGTCCTGCCTCCAAGATTTGACCAGTCGGACTATTCGGAACCCTGACCCTGATTCCAAACCCAATCCCTACGACAGAATACAGAAAAGAAAGATGAAATGGAAGAATGAAAGAGGCTATTCATTTCACTCTTTTCCACAGCTCTAATTTACTAGTACATGGAACAGTAAAGCACTGTGAGCCCATCGACCACTCCCCTGGCCCTAGTTTCGATCATCTGTAGTATCTCAGTTGAAAGACCCCCCCGACTATCCTTTGATACCATGTCATAGCGATTGAGAAAGAGCTTGGTTATTTCTTAGCCCACTTTGGGTACACCATCCTGAGACGTCTACCTGATTCTTCTAGGCATCCTGATGGCATCTGGGTCATTGGGCGCCACTGCCTGGTCTCCTACCCCGGAGTCCTATTGTCTCTGAATACTTTCTATAGCATATCCTCTTGGTGGTTTCTCTGCTAATACATTTCATGCTAGGGAATTGATTGCGGGGCAAGTGTAACTAATGAGTGATATCAAAAACCTTCATGCCAAGCAACCCCCCTTTCCGTACTTATTCCTATAGTTGGGTGGCCAGCCCTTATCCGCTAAATACGTCCCCACACCATCGATTTCGTCTCATCGTTTATGTTGATGAGTCCTGTATGGCAGTTAAGTTACGGTCTATGTAAAGATGTCGGAAATGGTCTGCCGAAGCATAGCACTATTGTACGCTCCATTTCTTGATCCAAAAAAATCATATCTGCAGTTTATCTACAATTGGGGTAGGCGAAAAGGACATAAAAGAAAACAAACTATACAAGAAAAAATAGTCAAAAAGGTGCAGAACAGTATGCGATATATTTTCATTCCCATCACACGGGATTCCCCCATTAATTGCCATAGACTAGGATTATAGGAGTGAGGGCGTTGCAGACGGGGGCGGGGCGCTGTGGGGATCACCCTAAAAATAACGGCGGCCTGGTGAATGAAAACCCTCCCCGCCCCGTAATAGACTCTGATCGGGATCTCAAATAACCTGAGCCCTGCATGCGGGAAGTACTTTTTATCTAGAATAATTAAATACATTAAATACTCCGGAGACGAGTAAAAAAAAATAAAAAATGTGAAGTAGGGGAATGACTTCGCAAACAAAGTTCATGCTATATTTTTACCGCAAAGTTTGACTGTAAGTATTTCATGTTCCAAGCAGCTAGGGGTGGTGCCCCCCCCGCCGGTGGTTGTGGCGAGCTTGGTCTTCCGCGCGGGGTTCAGACAGGTTCAATTAGACGCTGCGCTTGACGGCTGGTTCAAGATCGAACTTCCACTCCTGTAGGTAGCCGGAGGGTTTCCCGAGGCCATCTATCATGCCTTTCTTGTTGTTGTCTGCAACGATGGGCACCTCTGGCCCGTAGTGGGTGCTCAGTTTGTGAAGGATATAGAAGCGCATGGCATCCATGCTGAATTCGGAAAACGTGAGAAGGGCTGATGATGTTGCTGGTGTTGTTTCTTATTTTGAGGGTTTCAGGGTCTAGTGTGCATATATTGGGATGAGGAGTGGCAGGGTGAGGTTAAAGGCCAGAACGAAGGCTGGCCAGTAGATTGCTTGGAAAAAGAGGATGTCCCCGCTTATCACCAGCAGGTCTGCTGTCTACAAGGAGTTTTGGGCAGGAGGGGGCCAGTTTGGGTACGTGGTTGTAGTGAGGTAATTTGTCAGTGCGTGGAGCAACAGGTAGATCGTCTAAGAGGGTGTCTGTGGCTATTGGGATGACCCAGTAGAAGACGGCGCTCGATAAAAAAATTGCCTCTTTCCCAAGGAGAGGGTCTCGCGACTATGGAGAAATTAGGAGGTAGGGTGGCAGAGAGGTACCTGGGTCATAGGCGGTGTTTCCTGGAGGTAATCAGGAAGTGTAGCTGCCGAGGGGTGGGTGGGGACAGAGCAGTATTCCCCAGGAGAAATTATGAGGCAAGCTGAACCGTCCCTAGCGATCCTTGCAGAGCAGATAAACCCCAGGATTGGGGTTATTAGTGTCTCAGGCGGTGCCTATAGGGTAAGGCAACATTGGGCCGGTAGGGAGAGGAGTGCAGGCCTGGAAAGGGACTGCGGGGATGCGGGTGATGTGTGAGAGCGGGAGCATGTTGGAGATAGAGGTGTTGCTTTGGGCAGGCGGGCAATTGTTGGGATGAGGTGCCGAGTGCGGGAGATAGGTGAATGCGAGAGGGAGGGAAGGTGAACAAGAGAAGGAAACTGCTGTAGATTCTCTGGAGCGTTGCTTGCTTACTGCCAAATATCTACGGCGGAACAGAAGGTTTAAATACAGAGAACTTCACCACACATCTTCGTTGGCGGGAATCCTTCCGACACAATATTACTTCCCTACACGCACTACGTCCCCACCCACACTACGCTTTGCTCTCCGAGCGTTTCCGGCCATGTCTGCGAATCCTTCCACTAGTATACAAACCAGGTATACTCGTCCCTCCTCCGTGCTTGATAATGACTGACAAAGGAACTAGTAACTAAAGACTAAGGAAAATCAGAAAGGCACGAAGAAACTCGCGTTTGTGCGGAATGATCCCCGGTGATTCTCAACAATCCTGACCCTATACGCCACTTCCCGGCGGGTATCGTCCAAATCGATCTTATCCTCTGCCCTTGGCACACTGGCCCGAATAGCCCTGATTTTAGAAAGAGCGCCGTCCAAGTTGGAGTTCATGCTCGCCGCCTTCTAGCTGCGCATTCTGTACCCGTATTCCCCATGGGTGACTGCCGGCTTCGCTAAATTCTTTGGGAAGGCACAGAGTTTGGTTTGCCTTGGTGGGAGGGAAGAGTGGCAACGTGAATGTTTGTTGTAACGAACATTCATGCTGTTCCGGAAATAATGATGGTGGCGCTAGGGGTGGCTGCTCTACTAGTAGGTGAGTGTTGCTGATAGCAGGGAGGTTTCATATACCCGGAGGTCGGCTTGAATTGAGTTGATTTGTTGCTCGATGGTGGGCCAGTCGTCGGTTGGATCTCAAGCGTTAATGTGGGTGGCAGTAAGCACCGTGGGGTTTCCTGGATCGACTTTGATGAGGAGGCTTCGTTTTTCACATGGGACGAGGCGGGGGTATTGGGTTTCACAGATCACATACAGGATTCGCGAGTCTCCTGTACGGGATAAACAGACGACTACATTCTGGGCATCACCAAACTACACCACTGGCCTTACCGTTGATACGATCACTTTGACTTTGATAGGCATTTGCTCGCTCCGACTATCGTTGCTATTAGGCCTTGTTGGATTGTAGGCTATAGGGCATGGGGTTATTCAGTTGTGCGGATAGATTGATATGCAGGTTTGGAGCTATGTGGCTAGGAGACGGACCGGTATAGGGCTTGTGGCATTCAGGTTTTTGGTGGTTAGGTGTTTTGTTATGGGTTTTTCTCACATCCTATGCCGCTCAGCATAAGATATTTCTTTCATGCTTTTGTTCATGTCATAGGGTGTTAGGCATCGGGTATTTGGTTCCATTTGTTTCTTTCATACCTTATGTCACTAGGCATACGGGAGTCGGCGTGCCGGCAGGGCACAGGCTATAGGAGCATGGTGGGTGGAGGGGGATTAGGATAGTACTAGATCGCGTGTGTGTCTTTAGAGAGTTTTGTGTGTTTCGGGAGTGTTAGGTTGTTGCTAGTTAGTAGGAGAGATATATCTCCTAGTCTGTCCTTAGCTGAGCAGACGATCGCCATCTAGACGTTCGTTCCTCCCTGATCCACGGTTCTGCCTAGAGTCTTTTGTAATTGCACGATTGATCCTTTTCGTCGTGCTTTCCTTTAGGCCCCATCAGGCCTTGGATCCGAAGTGCTCGACTGAACACACCATCCCGAAGACCCCATCTCCTTCCTGGGCGAGAACACAGGTCCAATGCTAAGCATGTGTATCTACACCATCTCCGAGAGTAAATCTATAGCCCCATCATATAGTTGAGAAGTCAGCAAGGATGAATGAGCACTTCTACCCCCCCGCGGATATATTGCGGGTGTAAAGGCAAGACCTTCATTTTATCATGGTGGCCATTAATGCTTCCTGGGCGTTGCGAGACGACCGCGAATTGTGTTAGCTCTATTAGCTCTACGATATGTTAAGGTACTCTCAATTCGTCTGGGTTCTCAGGCGTGCTTTTGGTGGTTATGGCAGTTCCGAGAGACTGGCTTGATGAATGGATTGCAGAAAGAGACAAAAGTAAATGAAAAAGTGATCAAGCTTCATTATTTCTAGGGTGCGGTGATGATGGTCTCCTCTCCTCTGATTTGCTCCCTTAAGTACCCTAATTTCTGCTGTGCTCGGCTACTAAAGTAACAGTATGAAACATTCACGATATTTTGCCTTCTGCTGCGTAGTTTTCCCCATGGCCATTCACGTGAGCGACAGTACGGCTACACACTTAGGTCATATCAATGGGTTAGCTTAGAGCCTGCCTACTGTGGTTGGGTTATTCTTTCTATCATTTGTTGTGCGGGAGTGGGCTTGGCAAGGATGTTTCCCTTTAAGTATCATAGTCTTCTCTCTTATACGACTAGTCATTAACATACATCCCACCTCACAGATACATACCACACAACCCAACAAATTGGTAGTCCGCGGGAGGGAGAAAGACATAATATCTTCTAGCAGCGGTTGTCTAGCTACGCTTCGTGAGCTATCGCGAATGTGCACGTTATTCGGCATAGATCATGGAATGGTCATTACCGCGACACTTCCTCGGGCACTGCGTCCATTCAACGATTCGTTTCGCCTATGCCTTCAGCTGATAGAAGAGGGGACTCGCGATAAATCCATCAAGACACCAATGGCCCACCCCCCCACACCCCACAGCAACCTGTGAAACCATGCGTATTCAGCACCACAGCTAACTTCCGCCTCAACCCCAACCGACATCCAAAACCCATTCTACTTCTCAGATTGACTGCTGTGTATAGGAGGGGTATCTATGCCGTTCGAGAGTAACTTCCGGGCCAAGGATCAACATCGGTGGCTTCCACAGTCGGCACTTTTGAAGCCTAGTTCTATTCTCCCCTCTGATATTGCTATCGATTATCCCCAGAAAATTGTCACTATGGGCAAGGAAGGAGCGGTGGGATGCGCCTCCAATCGCTGGAAACGCCTCTTGATCCATCCGGGCCATCTTGTCGGCAGATATTACCTACTGCGAAATTCTCTCGGAGACTCCCGGCGACTTGCTTTGCCTCATCACCTGTGGAATCTAGTTCGGTGGGCGAAACTTCCGGCGGCGCAGCGTGTGAGAGAGCGGATTTTGTGGGAAATATGCTAGAGCTCCTCTCGCTCACCTCTTGATGGAGTTAGCGCGCGTGACCACCGTCCGGCTGGAATTGCAGTTATTGCCTTGGAATAAAGTCATTGCTATCTGTCTTGACACTCTAGGCGGGGATTTATCGGGGGAGTCACTTCGAGAACCCAATTCACCGTTCCCCATCCTCTCTGCTGAAGCCTCCGCCTCTCCGACCGATCATATTTACCACTAGTGCTTGGGCAACGTAACAATCTGAATTCCCTTAATGTTGTTTTTTTTTGTTGATGATTTTCGCCGCTTCTCTTCCTCCTCCTCCTCCTTCCAGTTCTCCCCTCTGGGTCTTGGGGCGGATTCTTTTTTGTCTGCCACACCTTTTCTCCGAGTCATCCTTCTCGTATGGTTCCGTGCCACCACAAGCCTGGAGCATTTCGCTCACGAGTTGCCACTCCCGCAACCGGGAACTGCTGATTCTATTTACCCTCTCATCCGTCAACTACTCTCTGTTTACAGCCCAATTATGGGAGCCCCGCAGAAGATTTCTGTGAGCAAGTACGAAGACCCATCACAGTATTCGTGGCAAGGAAAGGCCCAGCACCCACTCAAATGGTTGGTGAGCTCTCCCCCTACTCTTGTGTAGTGCCTAACTCGCTATCCTACATTCTAATCATTGACTGTGTCCTCATAGCTAGGACTCTCTCCAAAATCTGCACTCGGAAAGGTATTGCCAGTTGGGTGCCTGAGTTCTGGTTAGTGAATGACCTCCTAGAATGACGTTGGCGACAATAAGCGGTATTATAAACCCTCCGGACATCCCACGTGGGATTAGGCGAAACTCACCTCTCAAGCGCCAGATATCCTCGAGGGAATTCTGAGGAAATCCCCACCGGAGCACCTTATTAAGTGCCCAGAATTCGTGGAAGAGATTGAGGCTTTCAGCTGAAAAGGGCAACCCTAGCACTTAAATAAATGCCATCTGATTAACGAGGAATTCTTAGTTGCTCGTGAAGGCTACGGGATGAGGGATAAATTGTGATTTTGACTAGGCCGCTCCTTTCTACATACCAAGGGTGCAAGACTCTATAACAAGACTGTGTCAGTTTTTCTTGCCTTCCTATACTTCTACTTTCTTTACTTATCCATGAATCATGAGTATAGGATATCTTTCCCATCTCTCAGCTCCCAGTCGAAGACCCTACAACCTCCATAGATGAATTTTACTCTGGAAGATGCCCTCCAACAATGAACCCAGTGACTGAAATCCCACTGGACCTTGCCCTCTTCGGCGACACACTGCCGCCGTCTATATCAGAGAGGAAGAGTTGGATATCAACAATATATTGCAGGCAAGAACAGCTAAGCAAAATGAGGGATGGGTCAAGGATAGGAGAGGTATAGGGTGCAACGATCTCACGGATAGGGGTGCAATGTGGTCATAAATTGAGGCTCATGATGGAGGTGCTAATGTGGATCAGCCATGCAGAATGGCTGTTGCGGGGGGGATGAGCTACGTGATGCCCTCGTAGTGGAGCTGGGGTCCACAGACTTCAAAACTGGCAACATCACTTCAATGTCGACATTGGTTAGCTGCAGACAGGAACTTATTGCAATAGATAAGGAGGCATCGGCTGTGCAATTGGTCCACTGTACTCTCCAATCTTTCCACTCATCCAGATCTATTCAGTAGATCTCCCTCGGCAATGGTTGAAATCTGTTTAACTTATCCAAGTTCACATATGCGAGTTGGAGACCGATCGATTGCTTACCTCTATGAAGAGGAATCAGTAATTAAGATGCTTTCTTTTCTATTAATTCTTTCCCTTTCTCATGTTTTTGTAAAAAAGATTTTGAACTTCGACAATTTTTCGCAAGGGAAAATAGGGGGTTGTGAAGTGGTAACATTTTGCCCTGGGATTAGTGTTTTTCTTTTGCGTATCCCCCGCCTATTTTCCGGCTGGTATAGGCATTCCTACCTTAATTGTGCAGATATTCTTTTTGTGCACTCCATCTCCGCTTTGCAAAATCCGACCTGCGTGCTGAAAGGATAACTCCCGTCCCTCTCGAAAGTATGCTGCCGTGAGTAATACTGACCCAAGATCAAACCGAAGAACGAACTCAACTGTGAAAAAAACGGAAATGATATCACGATCGAGAAACGAAACAGTATCAATGTGGGCAATCGCCTCTCACACAGAATAGAGTTAAAGAAACTAAAGACAATGATAAAAGGCCCTAGCGGAGAAAGGAAAAGAAAAGAAAAATCTCTATCGACCAAACACAAGGTCCGCGTTTTCCTGTCAACGTCATGTTGTTTCCTTCCCTTCTCTCTTGTGCCGTTGTGACCGTTGCCTCCTCCACTTCCACCAAACCCCACGATCCTTGCCCACTCTTAGTAATCGCTCCGCCCCCTTGCTCCGCCCCTCTAACTACCTAGCTATGTAAACTTCGAGCTATGAATATGAAATACAGAAAACAATTTCATAAAATCGGTAGGCTTACTCCGAACCCCACAGTGCCCAAACGTCCCTGGTGCCCCACGAGGCAAAAATGAGGTGGGGTTGTACTATAACCCGAAGGAAATCACATCACTTCCTATCACTCACCAATTGTGCACCCTTCAAAGATTTCAATCCCTGTAGATTTTCCCTTCTCAGATAGATAACCTGCCTGCTCCATAGCAGCACTTCCATTCTACCCAACTGCAAGACAAAAAATTCAGCGCATAGTCCAATCATACCAAGCAAGCCAAATAAGAGAGATGGGAGATGGCATCAACACCAATCCTCCACTCCACCCGCAAAATCCTAGAGAAGACAGAGGCTCCTGATGCTAGAAATGTAGGGAAGACTCAGGGCACCCCTCCATGGAGTAGGTTTACTCCATCAGCAGAGCAGGAACAAAGCGAGACAGTGTTCGCAGCCGTCCGGGGCCCCCCCCCGTAGGGCCCGGCGGGGGGACTACCAAGCGCCCGGGACGGGACGGGACGGGACGGGACGGGACGGCAAAACGTAGTCCGTCCTCGTCTTTCATTCCTACTTGTCGGGCAACTTGAGGAAATGACTGGGCGGGACGACAAAATGCCGTCCTCGTCCTTGAATTTCCAGGACGGCCGTCATTAGGAAGGACGACAAGCCCCACGATCTGAGACATATTCCAGTAGGGGATGGTAGGGGACGGCGGAAAACAGCGGAAAACAACGGAAAAAAGCGGAAGACGGCGGGGGACGGTGGGGGACGGCGGGGGACGGTCCTTCACTCGGATGAGTGGGGCAAGTTCCAGAAAAGACCGGGCGGGACGACAGAATACCGTCCGTCCTTGTCTTTGATTCTTACTTGTCGAGCAACTTTAGAAAATGACCGGACGGGACGACAAACTGCCGTCCGTCCTCGTCCTGGCTCAGGACGGATGGACTGCCCCGTTGCGAACACTGAAGCGAGACACACCTACTTTGCCGAGAGCCCCGGATGGAGATGACTTTATCACAAAAAATTGAACCACATTGTATAATCTGTGCTCTGCGTCGCTAGGCTTTAGCAATAACTTGCGACGCACGCTCTCTTTATCCTGCAAGGCTTCGAGTCTTCTAGTTCTCTCATACGGTTATATTCATCAGTCGCTGCTTATCAGTGGCTCTGAGAGGCTCCCCGCTAAATTTCTGACTAGCCGACCGCACTTTATTGAAGCTTGGGCTCTGAGCGCTTTGGAACATCTTGGATTTCCTTGACCTTTGCCTCGCTCTCTGATTTGTCAAGGGATTCTGGGCTGGAATAGTGACTTCCCTGTAGGGTAGGTTGCTCGGGGCTACACCGAAGAACTGAGGGACTTAGTGATACCGGTGTCGTCTAGGTCGTTATTTATTAATAGGATAGTTTGGCAGTCACAGGTAGGATTTCCCTATTCGTGACTTGCCTATTTTCTATATAGCTTGGAATGCAGAGATTTCTGCATATAAGCCACCTTTCTCTCCACTCAGTAAGGGAGGAGCGGCACCACCGAGACAACCACACAATAGAAAGCATCTCCCATCTATTGTAATTTGGTCCAGCACTTCATCTTTTGTTCTATCCCTGTTCATCCAATTAATCACAGTATCACCGGGGCAGCTCACCATGACTTATTATCTAGTTTAGTAGCAGGTCACGATCACACTCACACGGGTGGATACGGCTCGGTCGAACACACCATCCAACTAAGGGAAGACGATCGAACGTTCCCACACCGGTATCCGCGGGGGTCATAATTACGTGACTGGGGGAAGGCACCCAGGGTTGCAACGCATGTCTCTCGACTCAAGGCAACATTACTGTAAATGATAATAACAATTTTGATAAAAAAAAGAGAATAACATTGATAGAAGTAAATAAGTTGTCTAACTACACACCAGCATTTATCCTCTCGTACCTGCTCCTCGCTAAACTACTAAAGGAATCAGACTCCTATCCCTTCGTTTGATTTCGCTACTTGCCCCGAGTAGTGTGGCAACGACACTTGCATGAGCGCGAAGCCAATAAAGGTATCGCTGACAATGCAATTGTCAATTACCCTCAAAACCTTTGACACCCACCCATTTTAAAGTGGTCAACCCTAGCCTGTTTGAGTGATGGGAGCCAATAAACGCAGACAATCTTGTGTTCATCATGGGCATGCTGGGTGCTACTCATTTGGCTCCATTCTGAGCACTACACTGCCTCTCAAGCACAAAGTTTTTTATATCATGATTGCCCAAAATAGACTGGTTCCTAACAATATGAAGGGGCCTAAACATCAGGGTGGTTTAAAGGATACTTTGCTCATTACTGACTAGCCATTGACGATCGCAACACTACTGCAACGCTAAAATGTCCTGAAATTCGGCATCAAACGAAGGGATTGCCGGGGTACAGCTCCTAAGTCTTGTATGTTCCACAAGCGAGGTTTGCTGCTCTTACCCCTTGTTGAATATACAAAACTTAAGAGTTCTACCTCTGTATGGAGTTAAGTAGGAGTAACCGTGCCAAGGTTCCTGCTGATTATGTAACTGCTCGCATTTCCAAAATGTTGCAGCACGTCTACGACGTACCCGACAGCTCAACGTCAGATACAGCTCAACGTCAGATTTCATAAAACTCGTGATCTTAAAATACATTTTGTTAGCAAACCCGAACCCCTCTATAGCTATTCTTTTTCTGCTGCCTTATAGATCTCTTTAGTTCCTGGAAAATAGGTTTCAATTTTTTTTTCCGTTCACAAATTACATCTTTTTTTAGCTTTTCAACCTCCCGCTCTGCCAGTTCGATACGCTTCTGAGCATCATCCTCCTCTCTTTTCTTTACTATTGCTCGTGCCTGATGAGCATAAAGGACCCCGCCCTTTTGGATGGACCTCCGGGTATGGTCCTGGCGAAGAGTTCGTGCTTTTTAGCCGGCTTTGGTGTTGCTGAGGTCAGTATAGGCTTGAGCACCCGCTTGTGCTTGAGCCAGACTACCCTTAATAAATTGATTTAAATTTCTTTGAAATGTTGGCGAAACAGGATCTTGATTGCGAAGGTAAGCGGCATGTTGCTGTAGTGAATGCACAGTATGTGGAGTAGTAGTCACATCAGGAATAATAGGCGGAGGTGTAGCGGGGGGGTGATAACTGGGGCTGGGGGGGGTGTATATAGGCAGCTGGGAGGGGATAAGCTGTGGGTCCTAAGGAATCAGTCCCGTCTTGCGAAAGGCGGACACAATTGTTGACTTCTTAAATGCTTGAGCTCGAATTGATGTGATGGCGGCAAGGAACTGGATTTTCTTGAAATCCGAGCACCCAGTTCGGGTAGCATGATCGATAGCCTCTGCATAGTACTGTTTTAGAGGCTGGAAGACCACAACGTCCAATGGCTGGAGTAGGTGGGTCGTATGCGGGGGTAGGCAGACCGGTATAATTTTCTTCTCATCACAGTAGGAAATAAATTCCCTTGTGCAGTGTGACCCATGGCCATCTAATAAAAGTAGACGGTGGGCTCCAGTACTCCTTGGAGCAGAAAAATGATCGAAGTGAGAAACCCCCTCCAGAGCTAACCTGTCGTTCGAATAGCCTGTATCAGAAACAGCTAGCAAGACGTTGTCGTCAAGGTTGGTTTTGGTGGTCCAATCTTGGAGATGTAATGTGCTGGGGAGGATCAGAATTGGTGGAAGAGCATAGCCGTCTCAGCTAATCGCTTCGCATGCGGTTACCAGCTCACGATTCGTTGTGCTTCCCAGATGAGCCTGACGATCAGGATCCATCGTTACAATCCATTGATTCCTTCCAATCCCAATTCGGAACCCCGTCTCATCGAAGTTATACCGATTGCCCACTAGAACCCCACTCTCCTCACACTCCTGTTGGTATCGAGCAAACCAATCCAAAATAACCCCCGGGTCATGTGCATTCTTCCACTCGTCCTCGATCGCCTTTTGTTTTCGTATGTGGAATTCGGGATGCCGCGCAAGAAAGCGTTTACTCCAGACTTCGCTAACAGTTGGTGGTGGATCTGAGGTACCGCTTGGGTGATTTCGTTTTAGGATATCATTAGCACAATTTTTCACCATGGGGAGGCGTACTGATGTTCCAATTGTATCAAGTCGCTTCAGATACATGCAAACAGCAAGTTCCTCAGCCTCTGTAAGCCTTTTGTTCACTGCTGGCCGGGAGCCTCGAGTTTGCCGTCCATTCCATCTAGCCCAGAGGCGGCTCTCAGGAACTTCAAACTCCCATTCAATATGAGCAATATTTGGCTTTTCAGTTTCTGCCACCTTGCAGCAAGCTTCGGTGATCCTAGCCTCTATTTCTGCATACTCAGTTGACATCGCGGGCGGTTGGGGTGGTGAATTCAAGATTGACTAGGGGGGTGTAATTTTTTGAAATCTGACGTTGAGCTGTATCTGACGTTGAGCTGTCCGGCACGTCTTAGACGTGCTGCAAGATTTTGGAAATGCGAGCAGTTACATAATCAGCAGGAACCTTGGCACGGTTACATGTAAATGAGTTGCAACGCTTGCTACCCCCACAGCCCGGTCGCGTTATTATGACCCGTGTGGATATAGTGTTAGATAAGCTGAGGTAGATACCCAGGAGCATTGAGCGAGACGACACCCTCAGAGAGGCCAGAGGCTTAGCGTACCGTATTTACTCCAATATAAGAGAATGGGGCTAGGATGTGATCTTTCCCCACCAAGACCACACTAAGGCTATAAGAAGGCTAAGGCTGTTCCGTTTTTCCACCGGACAACCTCACCTCAAGTCTAGCGTAATTCTCTTGTATTCGAGTAAATACGGTAGCTTGACACCAAATTTCAGTAAGCATCAAACTAAACTGTAAACAAATATTTGCCAAGCCTGGCTGAACACTCACCAGGTCTAAGCCTTTTTTCCCACCAACAATGCGCCAACCCCACCACATACCCACCGGCCAATGCCAGCAACGTGGCTACCTAGCCTACAACCCACCTCACGCACTCTGTCTCTCGCCGGGCTCATATACAACTCGTGGGAAACTCAGTGCTCGATCCTTGAGTCATGTCAGCCGAAAAAATCTTTCGTGAAGTTCTAAAGGAAATCCAGAGTGGTAATCCTGGCTTCTTGGTCCGTGAACACCTCGACCAGGAAGACTTCGAACTCATCCTCAAAGGCTTACGCCATCACCCGAACTATCTTGAGAGATATTCCTTCCGGTAAGCTAATTCTTTCACATGTTTTTTCTTATATTTTAACTAAATAAGATGGACAGCCTCCATTGGTTTTGTACAGAGAATAGGTTGAAAGTAGTAATGCCTTCCTTCATCCATGAGTCTGCTGGAGCCTGGATCTCGAAGATCATCACGAGAGCTAGGGGGGATCACCTCCTTTCGGATGGCTGGGAAAATACTATAGACATTATGGCTGCCCCCGGTAGGTTTCCAATGTTTCCACCTCCCAACAGTCACCCATGGCGAAGTGAGTCCGCGGTGAGGCGAAAACGCCCATAGCACCCTTATGGGGCAGGGATTATTTGTATCGGCATTCTCACTATGCCGTGGACTCGCTATGCCGTGGAATATGGTACTGAATCAACTCTAGCTAATTCAGTTTCCCAGAATGTCGGAATTTTGTTGGTCGACATGTAGGCTCATTCAAGGAACCGGATATGGCCTTTATACCGCGTATCGGCCCAGACAGGATAAAGTGTGCTGAATTCCCCTCTGTCGTCCTTGAATCTGGCTGGCAAGAGTCTACGTCTCGCCATTTTGACGATGCTAGGCTTTGGCAGGAGGGCTCTGGAAATCAGGTCAGGGTGGTGGTGCAGGTAAAGTTTCTGGACATGAACGAATGTGGTCGTATCCACCTTGTGCTATCTGTCTCCCGTGCTCACCCAGATGGACTTGGTGGCACTATTTTCCCTACAAATTACGCAAGTTTTTTTTCTTTTTTTTTCCTGGACCCTACCGTTATTTCTAGACCCCTGTTTTCTGTGCTAATTTGTGAATTGTAAGTATAGACCATCTTTCCGACTCCGCCGAACCCACAGCAATACCCGACTATCTCCTTGGACGAATTTTATGCAGGGAATTGCCCCGCTTCAATGAATGCCGAGACTGAGGTTCCGCTAGACCTTGAACTCCTCCGCGAGGTAGCTGCAATCTGTATTCGGAGGGAGGGGTATCTGCCTGCCTAGTGGGGTTGAACGGAGAGTGGACAGGGTTTATTTGTTCTATACTTTTTGTCATACATGTTGTTAGAAGGGTTGCCAGTACCCGCCCTAGGATGAAGCAACTAAATTATACAGACTCGGCGGTAGTCCTTAATAGTTTCACCAATCGAGCCAATTTGTTCTTCACTATGTGACATGTTGAAACCTACTGTGGTTGGACCTAGAATTTTAAAATGGAATAGACTAATACCAGATACTGGCTTTTATACTCTGTCTGTGGCTGTGCCGCAAAAACTCGTGTTATCAACTATCTCTGCCATTCCTCTAATATCCGTCCATCCCTGCCTCTCAGCTACAAGTGGTTTAGTTGACGTGTTAACAGAACCTTGAATAACAGTGAATAAGATCTAACAGTACTGTCATATATGGTGGTAAGCTTTCCTCAAGCTTGGTACCGTTTGGGGGCTCTGGAATAAGGATGCATTAAGCCATATGTCCGGTGTTCTCCCCCCTCCCACCCCCCTTCACCCTTGGAAATAGGCCAAGGGTGGGTGACCTAACAATCCGGATTCGGTTAATCTTGTTTTTTTTTGTTCCTGATTTTCGTCGCTTCCCTTCCTCCTGCTCCTTCCATTGCTCCCCTCTGGGTCTTTGGTGGATTCATTTTTGTCTCAGCCACACTCTTCCTCCGGATCATCGTTCTTCCATAGCTCCGTGCCACCACAAGCCTGGAGCATTTCGCTCACGAGTTGCCACTCCGGCAACCAGGAACTGCTGATTTTATTTCCCCTCTCATCCGTCGACTACTTTCTGTTCACAGGCCAATCACAGGAGTCCCGCCGGATATTTCTGTGAGCAAGCACGAAGATTCATCACAGTATTCGTGACAATCAATGGTCCAGCACCCATTCAAATGGTTAGTGAGCTCTCCCTTCACTCTTGTGTATTGCCCGACTCGCTATCCTACATTCTAATCATTGACTGTGTCCTCATAGCTAGGTCGCTCTCCAAAACCTGCACTCGGAAAGGTGTTTCAGGTTGGGCGCCTGACTTCGGGTGAGGTGATGGAGAGAGCTGGTCGGGTGTTAGGCGAGGGTTAAGGGCTAACTGGGGCTGTTACTTGGAAAATCACTCGATATAGCATTCAACTTGGCCCAGATTGTGTGAGAATAGATTTGGTCAAGGTTTGTACTCGTAGGAGATGGATCTACTGTACATTGAGATGTCTTCTCAACCTTTAGAGTCTGGGTGGTGAAAAAGCAAAAAAGAAGAAAAGTATGATACACTTTGCAGCATTGCCCCATCGAACCCGTAATTTGAGGGGCCATAATCCCCTCCCTCGCCAATCCGCAGTCCTGCACAATGCCACCCTCAACCAGTCGTGCAGATCCGTTCTCGGTTGTGTAACGCGGGAGCAACAAAAACTTCAACTCTACCAAACCCATTCATCAAATAAGTTACTCATACTCGAGTACAAGGTATTCCATGATATCCACTGTGCCAACTCGGGTTAAGAGCAGCTGGACCAGACACGAGTGGTGTGCAAGATTGGCCCAGAGTTAGTGAGGGTAATGGAAGGAGGGTGAAGTCAGGTTAAAAGTAGCGAAATCATAATCCCTTCCTAGGGACCTTCTCTGCAACTGCGGTGCTAGCCCGCAAAGTCCTGGAGAGGGTACTTGGTGTGAATGTAATTATTCCTGATTAGTACCTCGTTAACCGAAAGTATATACTAGTTGGTGAACTCGAGGATGCGTAATCAAGTATTGCGGGTTGCTGTTAGCTCTAAGAAATGTCGGCGTAGGGAATAACTTGCATCCGAGAAGCAGGTATTGTTTATCATCGGCATCCCCTCAGGAAGGATCACCCACCTTTCCCCACCGTCGTAAGGGTTATCCAACGAGATAGAAGATTGTGGAAGACCGGCACTTCCACCTTGATGTTTGGTCCTCGGTGAACGAAGCAAGGAGAGTGGTAATGTGGGTGAAGAAATGAGGGGTAGATTCTGTGAAGAGAAGCGGGGAAAGAGGGGTAAGAGTATGGTTCCATAAGTGCTGAGAATAGTGTGATTACACTGAAAAAACTGCGGGGTGATATGTTCTTGTTTTTGTACTTAAGAGTCTTGTTCACACACGATTGTAGAAGACAAGTCAGTCAATAGTCAATCTCTTATACCTCTTGTTTTATAATCTTGAACACTCTCCTATCTACAGGAACAGTATTCATCACAAAAATTAAAATAGGTTAGGACCCCAGAGAGCGTAACAAAACAACAATCGATTGAGGCAGATCTCTAAGTTAGAATACAACAAGGAAGCCACCACGGAAGCAAATTTCAATGTATTAGAAATGTCGACAGAAGCCAGCAGCAGTGGAAGAGGAGAGAGCATCAGCGATATGAACAAACCTAGCCATTGGAGTAGCACCTCTCTCATGCAATCTATGGAAAAGTTGGATGTCTCAATGGCCACGGGCCTGTGATACTTTAATGCCCGTCATTTTAGCATTGTTAGAATTCTCAAGGAAAAGGACTTTGGGAAGTGATAGAGGAAAATAGGTTAGTGCTGCAAAGGATGATGAAGCTTTCCCAATAATTACTGTCAAAATCATGGACTGGCATATCCAATACATGTAGGATGTGACAAAGGCATAGGAGGCCTGAATATCTGTAAATGAGATGCATCAGGGGATAGGAACCAACCGAGGCATGGTGTTGATGCAATGCTCTTGGGTGGTAAGAGTGCTAGAGGGGTAGGATATAGCACAATAGCTAAGCCAGTTTCGCTAGTTACCACACCAGATCCGTGGACTATCAACCGCTAGAAAAGGGATTCATTCTACTGAACTGCTAAGGATTCCGACTATAAGTCGAATGGAATTGGACGAACTACTTATTATAAGACTGCAAGCTTATTGGGATCTGATTACCTTCGATATGATGACAGGCAGGCTAGTAGCGAAGTCATCAAGGTTACATATAGGGTAAGTAACCAACAAGAGCCAAGAGGGGAGTAGGATGGGTAAGTAATAAGGCCTTATCTGCAAATTGAGCCTCAACTAAGCGAAGAATCTCTCCTGGATGTGGTGGATTCCATAAATACTACATCAGCAAAAAAACTAGCTTGCGTCCTGTGCGCCCTGTGCGTCTGACGCACCTGACGCACAGAAGGTCAATCGCGAATTAGGACGCCACGTCGATCCGACGTTGCGTCCTGATTTGCCTTTGTTTCCACCCTGAATCCTGACGCCACCCGGGCACAGACCTCTTCGCCCTGTGCATCAGGATCTCACGATCCTGATCCATCATCTCTAGATGCGTGATGACTTCTTCTAGATTTTACTCAAAATATGGTGCGTCCCCTGATTCTTACACATGACATGTTCAGACTCTCTGCGCTGCGATATCCTGACTCTGGTATGGGTATGGTGTTCGGCGCCCGATAAACTACTTCTGACGATATCGCAACGTTTCCCGGAATGCATTTTCTTTCGCACCTCACGCTATGGCGATGAGCTCTACTCTTTCCACTTTTCGTTCTGTCTTCTTAGGAATACAAAATAATTATTACTATATCTTACTCTACAAACACACCATTTCCTATGTACCCTCTCATACGCTTGCCCCATTTCCCTCCTCCTCCGTTCCCGGGTCACTATGAAATGTTTCCTCCAGTTCTGGTTCCAAGATCTCAAGACACAGACATAGCTGACACGACAGAGTTGGGCTCACTGCGGCGTCCAACGTTAGCCCCATGGTCTCCTCTGGTGAAGAGTCCGGACTCAGAGGATCCGAATCTAGATATCTGAGAAGGCCAGCTGCTGACGTGGCGCCGAAATCGCAAGACGCTTCTGCCGTCTGGGAACTGTTTTGGCTCTCCGGCAGAGGCCTAAGATGCAGGTTATTCAGAGTTTTACTCCGTGGTGCTGTCCATCACGGAAGTTGGTCGAACTTTGACCCTCTAGTTCTGCTGCCACATCAGCCCAATCGTCCGTGAAGCCTTCCCGGCGATCTTGTCGGACTCCATGCTCTCGCTCCATCTTTCCACGGATGGTCCCATGAATTTTGTCCAGAATGAGAGTTTAAACCGAGTCAGGGCATACTGCCCACGTTTGCCTTTGGGGCGCAAAAAGATCTTAAATGGTTGCCGTTAGGTTAGTCTTCTCGGGAAAGAGAAAGGTCAGGGTTCTGGCTCACCTCCGGTGGCTTCAGGCCTGAAGTCGCCCTGATCCTTATATACTCCTGTCTGCCATGCTCGCAGTGCATGGCAGATTATGGCCTACGTTAAGCAAATCATGGTACCGTTGATGCGCCCAAGAAATGCCGGATCAATAATCCCACGCATTCTCCTACCCTCGAAGTACTTTCCCCATATGGCCTCGGGGATCTGGGGCGCCAGGAATCAATTTGTTATTTTCTGCGTCAAGTTCACTCTGATTAGTTGCAAGAGGATAGGTGGCATAGTTAATAAGAGCAAAAACGCACCTCATATCCTCTCTGGGAGCACATAAATCTATCCATTTCCAGCAGGTAGTCCACCCGGCGCGCAATTGCCGTTGGGTCTTCCGGGAGATCGTACAATTTTACGATCTTATGCTTTACGTGGTAGACAAACTGGGATCTTGCCCCCGAGTCTTTTTGGCGTATCTGGAAAGGTTAGTACTAGTCACGACGTCTAAAAGATTCTTCTAAAATTGGTTGATGTCTACTTACCACTTTTATGCTTTCCTCAGATGCTTCTATATTCCGTGCATCGGATATCTGATTGAGCGCCTGAAGCCAAACACGGTGCACCTGAGTGGTCAATGCAACTGGTTCCGGGAGTGGTTCATCAAAAAGGGCATATAGGAGAATAAGTCCCTTTGCCCGGGCTACGACGGCTCCCTCTGCTCCCATAGCTGTATTGCGCCGTGAGTGAGTCTCAGGCCATATGTGCTCATGGCCTGGCATGCCTTGTTCGCCCAGAGGACTTGAGCGTCGGACTGCTGACGTTGGGGCCCTGTGTGTAGCCATTGATGAATAACGCGATAGACCGGATGTCGAGATCGTCGGTGGAGTGTACACACTACTTCGTATGAAACGTGCTCCTGCGGCGGGGGTAGGCCTGACGATTGCGGCTTCCTGCGATCCGGAGGTGGTCGAAATTCGGACAGTCGATACACTGTTGTTGGTTAGTTTCTCCCCAGCTGGTGATTGATGACGTGTTATTGATCTAGTGTCATCCGCATTATCATTCTCATCTGTGTTTGGCTCTGTGTCCAATTTGGTTTGATCAGATATGTGGGAGTTTTGGTACTCATCGCTGCTATCATCGCTGCGATGAAAGATTTCTGTTATTTGTTGTCCATTGTTATCCTGATCGGCCTCGTGATCGTTATACGCCATTGTGTGTAAAGTGTCCCTTCGGGCGCGCTTGGCTGGTGGTGCCAGAAGACGTCTTCTGATCCATGGTGGGGAAGATTTCCGAGCCCCCGAATGTGCACTGTGAGTGCTGCCTGATTCGGTTGGCTGCATTCCTGATCTGGCTGCCTTATCGCCTGGTACGACGTCGCGCCTACGTTGGTTCTGATTGGATACCCGTGCGGTTGGTTGGGGGCATGAATTGCCTTGTGGTTGTTAATGCATGTTTGAATGCCGGACGTTTGATAAAGGTATAGGATAGGAATTAGGACGTATGAAAAAGTGATATATTGTGTGGTAAAGATGAAGAGTGTGTTGTTTTGTTGAGTAGGACACATCTGGTCTTATACGCTAGGACTTAGGAGGCGGGTGGGGGGTGTTGAGCATCACATACGATCACTTGTTAATGAAAAAGACTATTTGGCTGCAAAAAGGGGTTTTTCTGCTTGTTCATCATTAAGTTAATACTCTGGACGAGGTCATGTATGATGTTCGTCTAGACTCTGGTATGAACCAGTTTGAAAGAATGCAGGGGTCGCTAATGTACGAGGCGTCATCGATGTCTGAGCCTAAGCAAAAACTAGCCACAATGAGTATCGCATAGCGACACCAATTCTAGCAAGACACACAAAGACACACGCCACGCTAAAAGCAGTTTAGATTTATCGCTCTTAATCTCCGGACGTTGATTCAACACCATTGAACTTCGAGATATCAGTTTTCACGTCATGCATCCTCGCTAATTGTCTAGTTCTATGGGCCATCGCCTGCCGCGTTACGGACAGACTATGCGAGGCGTGCCCAATTGGGAAAAACATATTAGACATTAGCTCAAGGGGAAGTAAGGTCAAGAAGCTGATGCAAGGGCGCGCACAGGTATCATTAATTGTGTTCTATCTGATACTAGCTACGAACAAGAAGCAGAAAAGAAATTCAATGACACCAAAGTGAAAACCACATCTAGTAAACGGTAAGGTTGTTTGGGTAAAAATGAAAAAAGAATTACTCAAAAAAGTAGTGAATCTCGTTTTATTTGCTGCCCGTGCTGCGTCTTGCTGAACCGCGCACCTGAGGAGTAGATAGGGTGTTGTTTGGGGCTAGCGGAGAAGTACAGTTTTGAGATCCGTGTGCCGGGTGTGTCACTGGAGCTGGTGGCTGGGTCGGGCACTCATTGATTGTGGCTGGCGGGGGTTCAGGTGGGGGAGAGGGATGTTCTATTGGTCTCTCCGGAGCAGTGAGATCGAGCCCACTATGTGGCGCTGCGGGAGGCGAGAGTGGAAGTGCGTCGCAAATCATAGATAGACTGGCAGGAGGTGTGTCCTCGGCGCCATCGTGTCCTTGATGCCTCACAGATACAGCTCCTGGGTTTGCCAGCCAATCAAGCATCCACGGGTGCTCCTTCGCCATTGCGCGAAGCACTCGAAGTTTCTCCAACTCTTCAGGCCCAGAAGGGCCTGAAGAGTGCAACCCCGACGCCGTCGCAATTGGATTAGAGCTTGCCGGTACTTCGATTTGCGATGGAATATTCCACCGGCGTGTTGAGGGGCCCGGATCTCCAAGTGCCTGGACATCCTTCTGTAATTAGCTATTCTATTTTAATGTGAAGGATAAAGATAGATGAATGATGCTGCGGATTAGATACTTACATCGCCGTCGTCCACATAGATCACCCCAGCGCCATGAGGCGCCCGAGTTTCCCCCTCTGACTCAGCGTCTACCCATGCCTTGTCATCAACAGAGTCTTCATCCCGCATTTCCCTCACACAGTCTTCTCCTCCAGCCGACTCATCCCAGATGTCGCGGTCAAAAAATGGATACGTCCCATTGGGAGGCTCTGGGGTTTCGTCCAGGTCCTCTCTATCTTCGCGACGTGAGTTGAGAACCATTAGGTCGCGGGGATCGTGGCCTTTGTTAGCGAGGAACCATGCTCAAATGTCGTCATTTCTATTGAGAAATATGAGCTGGCGTAGGGGGAGTGGATCATCTGGCTTCTGACGTAGCATGGCAGTACCTTCTCCTGTCGCACCAATTAGATAGCGGGGGCATCGAATTTCCTCTTGCACGTCTTGCGCTCTTACTTCCCGGAGCAAATCCATGATGCTCGGTGTAGTCAGGACCCCCCAGGCAATCCCCCTGTCGGAGTCTTTTACACACCATGGGTGGCCGAGGAACGGATGCACTGTAGGCAGCGCACCAGTCCTTCGATTAATATGCATTCTCAAAGCACGCGGGGAAAATGGGGAGTGCCAATCCGAGTAAGGGACTGGGATCTGCTGTCAGTCAAGGGCATACGGAATAATTATTGGTAATACTTACCTGGAGGTTACGCAACGTCGCCACGAAGATCCCACCCAGCTTTTTGGCGCTCATTCGACGTCTGCAGTTTCTTGGCCGAATCTTTGACCATAATTTTCACATGACGGATGAACTCTCCAACATCATCCGGGTGGTGCTGGCTTTTGATGAGCTCAATATGCTCCTTGACTGGCGAAAGGCTGCGAGCAAACAACACAATTGAGTCAACTTGCGATTCAGTTAGGCGACCAGGGTCAAGAAGGCGAGCTATAATATAGGCTTTGATTTGGTCGAGCCATGTAGCATAGACGGAAGATGCGCCACGCGGATGCTTGAATCCACACCACGATTTCGCATACGCAATGTTGCCATATACAGTCCTTGTTTGAGTTAGACAGTCAGTATATCCAATTCAGACTGCTTGATACTTTGTATCTAGATACCCCGAATCCCCGACGGCTGGCTGGAAGTGTGCGCGCTCAACAGGCTCTGGCTTTCTGTTCATTTGAAAAAATGAAAGATTTGTAAGTTCGCTATTCTATTCATGCACAGCAGGGGGGACAATGATTGCTCACAATGCGTCTTCTGCGGGGTGATGGCCTGCCGAACGTGTGAGAGTTCTTCTTCCTATTCCGCTCTGAACTTCTGCCATGCGAGGCTGATCCGCAGGACGTCTGAGAAGCAGAGAGTTAACGTTGATCTCTAAAGTTAGGTGTGGATGTTTGCTTACTTTCCCTTGCGTAATTGACCTCTCGCTCTGCCTGGGGGCACCATTTGTGCCTGGATGAATGAATTGGATCAAGCCGCCAGGGCAAACAAGATGGTTGGCCGACTAAGGCTATTGATACGACGTCAAGTAAGGCTTAGAGGGTATGGATTGTAGTTGACGTAAATATCTCTCCCGACGAAGGCCGTCGGGGCCCTTTCGAAAAGCGCAATGGTAAGTGAGGTGTGTCAGGAGGTAACAGGAAGATGTGGATGGGGCGCATGAGAGGACCTCTTATAGGCGTCAAGAGCAAGAGCGTTGGGTCTGCTCTTGCTCTTCCATGTTTGTCGCCCTTAGGGTCCGGTGTGTACTGTAGGTGCCTGGGGTAGAGTTGGGTGTTGAAGACACTTTCGTGGTAAAGTATCACAGGCGTGACTAACAATGATCGTCGATAGAAGAACGAATTGCAAAGGGAGCATATACCAAAGTAGAAAATAGATCGATGGCTTAGTCTCGGATCGCGTGTCGTGAAAAACCTTTTTAAACCTAATGTGATTTTGACGCCACGAGACGTTGCGTACTGCGATGCATCTTGGCGTCCCTTGGCGTCCACAAAGGGCTAAGGCTGGGAATAAGACGTCAACCCAACCCTTCTGCGCATCACACACCGAACACAAGCCCTGGGCATCATGACTTTCGGCTGACGAAGATGAACACCTCCGACTTGATTGACGTGCTATGAGAAATTGAATCTATTCTAAATCTATTTATGATACTCTATTAAAACTATCAATATCAAATGCTAATACACTTGGCGTCTCTGTAGACGCAGCCTCAATCTACACGCCATAATATGGATTACACTCTCGGGGGCAAACATAGTCTCTTAACCTGAACCCCTCCTTACTATTGTCTTCGAAAACCATTCGGCGCTCCTGAAGCTGGTCCTCCTTCAAAAGTTCTTTTGCAGAAGCAGCAAGACACTGCATTTTGGACCTGCGCTCATCCCAATTATCGACGTCAAACTGCGCCTTACTCTTCTGTGCCTTATCGTCATGCGTGGGACTCCATAGCTGTTTCATGATGCGATGTGTGTTCAGCATTCCCTGCGGTTTAATTGAGAGAGGTATCCGACGTCCTGTGGAATCGCCGCCCTGGTCAACAGGGGATGTCATTCTGACAACCCTACTAGGGTGCGAATCAAAGTTGTCTGAAACATCTGAGGATGGGCAGAACCATCCCGGAAGGAAACGGGGAGAATCTGGTTGGTTTTATGATCCACTGGCCTTGGTACTGTTCATGGGAATAGCTTTTCCCTTCGGTTGGGCTGCCGGGTTGACATTATGTCTGGCTAAGGTTTTTGCCCAATTAGAGACAGCATTTGGTGCGAGGTATCTCTGTCTCGGCTCCGGTGGTGTAGCTGGTCTAGCTGGCGTTGATGGGGGATGACAATAAATAAGCAGGTCAAGCGGGTCCTCATTAGGTTGATTCGACAAGAGACAGGTACGTATGTCCTCATCACTCTGGATGAAAATATAATTTGAATAATGTAATGCGTGTGTAGGGTCTTCACGAAGCTCGGGCCGGCCTTCGCCTGTGGCGCCGAATATGTAGCGAATGCTGTCCGAAGGTACACATCTTAAAATTGCCGATGACAAGCCCCCAATGTGATATGAATTTAACTCGGCAAAATCCACACCATTGATATGAGGATACCGCGAATAGAGGATGCGATAATTGGGTCGCGGTGCGTCGCTATCAACCAGATGTCATTGCCAAACAATGCGCAGGGCCCGTGGGCGACCAAGTAGAGCCCTTCAGTCTGTATCTCATTTGTTAGTAAGTCACCACACAAATGATTGCGGAAATTTCAAAAAGCACTGACTTATTTGCCTTACATCACATGGATCTGGCGCGTTTTGCCTTACATTAGGCTGATCTAGCGCATGGCGAATTATCCGGGCCTCATAATTGGCCGGCGCAGGTATACCAAGGATTGTTAAGGGGGCAGCTGGTTGGATTTGTGGAGGGGTATTCACGAGGGGAGCACCCATTTTGTGCATTCTGACTCCCGACGAGCGCAATCTTAATATCGCAGGGGCAATCACCGGGAGAGGATTATTCTGCGTCGCCCTTCCTGACGGACCAGGACCGGCAGACACCATAGAGGGAGGTTGGTGTGCCCCTTGGGGATTTGCCCGGAGAGGCTGGATTTGGTTTGCTGACGGACCAGTATTTCCAGACGCTGTCGAGGGAGGTTGGTTTGGCCCTTGGGGATTGAGCGGGGGAGCATGGATTTGGTTTCCTGACAGACCAGCATTTGCAGACGCTGTCGAGGGAGGTTGGTTTGGCACTTGGGGATTCGGCGGGAGAGGCTGGATTTGGTTTCCTGACGGACCAGCATTTGCAGACACTGTCGAGGGAGGTTGGTTTAGCACTTGGGGATTCGGTGGGAGAGGCGGGATTTGGTTTCCTGACGGACCAGCATTTGCAGACGCTGTTGAGGGAGGTTGGTTTGGCCCTTGCGGATTCTGCGGGGGAGCCTGGATTTGGTTTGCACCATCGGCTGTCTGAGGAGGATTGTTTAGTGGCTGGTTATTCACCACAACCTGAGGAAACATTTGTTGTGGGTTATTCGCCGATGCAGCACCTGATATTTTGAGTGTGCTAGCAGACGAGCGCAACCGCAA
>Ga0307509_10001810_pt1 | contig 35369 bp, 37 predicted proteins | sample 10_EM_MG_FD_202245 | JGI IMG/M metagenome (GOLD analysis project Ga0307509, IMG submission 202245) | Populus trichocarpa ectomycorrhiza microbial communities from riparian zone in the Pacific Northwest, United States - 10_EM | ecosystem: Host-associated > Plants > Roots > Unclassified | place...
CGGATTGCTTTTCACCGCGGCGCAGTGCTCTATAAGTCGCCTGTGGTCGAGCAATCCTGTGGGGGAAATCAGATGCATGTGACTGTTCATGAAACGGCGCTGAGGACATTGGCGCTGGCCCTGGCTTTGTGCGTCGGTATGGCTGCCCTCGCTGATCCACCGGATCATGCCAAGGCGCACGGCTGGAGGAAGAAGAACGATCCTCGGTACGTCGGTTATACAGGCCGCGAATGGGAGCACGATTACGGCGTGCTCGAAGGTACCTGCCATCGCAAGGCAATCGGCACTGCACTCGGCGCGGTGGTCGGGGGCGTCGTCGGCTCACAGATCGGCGACGGCGACGGACGCACCGTCGCCATCATCGTGGGTTCGGTGCTCGGGGCCGTCGTGGGCCGCGAAATCGGACGCGACATGGATCAGGGCGACCGCGCCTGCGTCGGTCACGCGCTGGAACTGGCGAGGGGTGGACAAGCGGTTCGTTGGGTGAACGAAACCACTGGCGTCACTTATCTGCTCACGCCGCAAGGGGCTCCCAAACCCGGCGAAGCGTGTCGCGCCTACAAGGTCACCGCGACCCGTGCAGGAAAATCCCACAGCACCGACGGCCGCGCCTGTCGCGCCGGCGACGGCACCTGGAAATCGAGCTGAGCTCGGGCGGCCCTCCCCGGGCGGCTCCTGCAGCATAAATATGGATATGGCCCGGTTGCTGCCCGCGTAGCGTTTTCCCCCTCGTACCCTCCATCCATCAGGGGAGGCCTGCCGCTCTGCATGGGAAGCCTCTGGGCAGCCTCTCGGGTATACTCCGCGCCCCGCGTGGGCCGGTGCCGGGTGCGGGCGTGCCAGGTGCGCGAACGTGGCGGAACTGGTAGACGCGCTGGATTTAGGTTCCAGTGGGTAACCCCGTGAGAGTTCGAGTCTCTCCGTTCGCACCAATCTGTAACGCTTTGAAGGCGTTTGTGAAGTTAAAGAGTGATCGAGTCAACCGAGGTTCGTGAGCAAATGCAGGTCTCCGTAGAATCCACCGGCGCGCTGGAGCGTCGCATCGAAGTCCAGGTTCCCGCCGCCCGCGTCGAAAAGGCCGTCGAAGACCGCCTCAAGTCGATGAGCAAGACCGTGCGCCTGAAGGGCTTTCGCCCCGGCAAGGTGCCGGTGCAGGTGGTGCGCCAGCAATTCGGCCAGCAAGTGCGTCAGGAAGTGCTCGGCGATGTGATGCAGTCGAGCTTCGCGGAAGCCGTGACGCAGGAAAAACTCAATCCCACCGGCGGACCGCGCATCGAACCCATCAGCATGGAGCAGGGCGCCGATTTGAAATATCGCGCCGTGTTCGAGATCTATCCGCAGATCAAGCTCACGGGCGTGGAGACGCTCGCGATCGAGCGCCCTGCCGCCGCAGTCGCGACGGCTGACGTCGACGCGATGATCGAGAACCTGCGCAAGCAGCGTCCCACGTTCGTTGCAGTCGAGCGTCAGGCGCACGACACCGACCGCGTCACCATCGATTTCGACGGCAGCGTCGACGGCGTTGCATTCGACGGTGGCAAAGGCGAAGGCGTGCCGATCACGCTGGGCGAAGGCCGCATGCTCAAGGACTTCGAGGCTGGTTTGCAGGGCGTGAAAACGGGCGAACAGAAGACCATCGAGCTGACATTCCCGGACAACTACGGCGCGCCCGCGCTGGCCAACAAGAAGGCGCAGTTCGCTGTCAAGGTGAACAGCGTGGAAGAGCAAGTGCTGCCCGCGCTCGATGCCGAGTTCTGCAAATCATACGGCGTGGAAGAGGGCGGCATCGACCGTCTGCGCCAGGAAGTCGAAGACAACATGCGCCGGGAATTGGCGGACGCCGTGCAGTCGCGCTTGAAAAAGCAGGTGATGGACGCATTGTTGGCAGCGAACCCCGTTGAATTGCCCAAATCGCTGGTCGAAGCGCAGGTGCGCGAGTTGCAAGTCGATGCGGGGCGCCGCATGGGTGCGAAGGATGCTTCGCAGCTGCCGCCGCCCGAATCGTTCGTCGAAGCGGCGAAGCGCCGCGTCGCGCTCAGCCTGCTGATCAATGAAGTCATCAGCACGGCGGGATTGAAACTGGATCAGGCGAAGGTGCAGACGCGGTTCGAAGAACTGGCTCAGCAATTTCCGGATGCGGCGCAGGCGGTGCAGACGTACCGCAGCAATCCGCAGATCCGCCGCCAGATGGAAGCGGCGGTGCTGGAGGATCAGGTGGTGGAGTGGCTGGTGGAACGCGCCAAGATCACGGACAAGCCGTCGTCGTTCAAAGAGATCATGAATTTCGGCGCATAGCGATGTATTCGCGCGTGGACCGACATACTGCGTGCTTGGACGCCGCGCATGGCGCGCAAGTTTGTTGCACAATCGTATCGACAGGACTTATCGACAGGACTGGCGCAGAACTGGTTTAAGAGGCATCGACTCTCCTATGAGCAGCAAGGCACCGACAATGAATCTCGTCCCCATGGTCGTCGAGCAGACCGCTCGCGGCGAACGTGCTTATGACATTTATTCGCGCCTGCTGAAGGAGCGCGTGATTTTCATCGTCGGTCCGATCGAGGACCACATGGCCAACCTGATCGTGGCGCAGCTGCTGTTTCTGGAATCGGAGAATCCCGACAAGGACATCAACCTGTACATCAATTCGCCCGGCGGCGCGGTGACCGCGGGCATGTCGATCTACGACACCATGCAGTTCATCAAGCCGGACGTGAGCACCATGTGCATCGGCCAGGCGGCCAGCATGGGCGCGGTGCTGCTGGCGGGCGGTGCGAAGGGCAAGCGCTACAGCCTGCCGCATTCGCGCGTCATGATTCACCAGCCTCTGGGCGGATACCAGGGCCAGGCGTCGGACATCGACATCCATGCGCGTGAGGTGCTGGAGATCCGCGAACGTCTGAACCGCATTCTCTCGAAGCACACGGGCCAGACGATCGAGAAGATCCGCCAGGACACCGACCGCGACAACTTCATGAGCGGCGAGATGGCGGTCAACTACGGCATGATCGACCGGGTGCTGGAGCACCGCGGCGAAGCGGTGCCCCCGCCGGCTAAGTGACTCGCCAGCAAGGTATTTTCGTCGCAGGCCCTGATTCGCTCGCGATCGGGCAGAGCGTCTTTGCGCCTTGAGGGCGACGCGTGATATACAGCCCGAAACCACTTGCATTGTTGTCAGTCCAGAATGGGCGAATGCAGGCGGTACTGGTAGATGATTTGTTGATTTGACAGGTACTTACCGATTGATTTCGCCTTTCCCGCCGGCATGATGGTTGCGTATGCGAAGGAAGGTTGGAAAGGTATCCGGGTTCGATTCCGGCTGACGCCGGCTTTAGGGTGACGCATGTCCGAAGATTCCCGCGGCAAACACGACGACGGCAAGCTGCTTTACTGCTCCTTCTGCGGCAAGAGCCAGCATGAAGTCCGCAAGCTCATTGCGGGCCCGTCGGTGTTCGTCTGCGACGAGTGCGTGGAACTGTGCAACGACATCATCCGCGAGGAGCTCGAAGAGCGTGCCGAGCGCACCCGCGACAAGCTGCCGCGCCCGCACGAGATCAAGAAGGTGCTTGATGAGTACGTCATCGGCCAGCAGCGCGCGAAGAAGGTGCTCTCAGTCGCGGTGTACAACCATTACAAGCGTCTTCAGACCAAGACTTCCGAAGCGCGTTCGAAGGACGAAGTCGAACTCGCCAAGAGCAACATCCTGCTGATCGGCCCGACGGGCTGCGGCAAGACGCTGCTCGCCGAAACCCTCGCGCGCCTGTTGAACGTGCCGTTCACCATTGCCGACGCGACGACGCTGACCGAAGCCGGATACGTCGGCGAGGACGTCGAGAACATCATCCAGAAGCTGCTGCAGAAGTGCGACTACGACGTCGAAAAGGCGCAGACCGGCATCGTCTACATCGATGAAATCGACAAGATCTCGCGCAAGTCCGACAACCCCTCGATCACGCGCGACGTGTCCGGCGAAGGCGTGCAGCAGGCACTGCTCAAGCTGATCGAAGGCACGATCGCCTCGGTGCCGCCGCAGGGCGGCCGCAAGCATCCCCAGCAGGAATTCCTGCAGGTGGACACGACGAATATTCTCTTCATCTGCGGCGGCGCGTTCGCCGGCCTGGAGAAGATCATTCTCAACCGCACCCAGAAGACCGGCATCGGCTTTACGGCCGACGTGCGGCCGCAGGGGGACCGCCCGCACGGCAACGACGTGTTCCATGACGTCGAGCCCGAGGATCTGATCCGTTTCGGCCTGATCCCGGAGTTCGTCGGCCGCCTGCCGGTGGTCGCGACGCTGGACGAACTCGATGAAGCCGCACTGGTCTCCATCCTGCTCGAGCCCAAGAACGCACTCAGCAAGCAGTACCGCAAGCTGTTCGACATGGAAGGCGTGGAGCTGGAATTCCGCGTCGATGCGCTCAAGGCGGTGGCGAAGAAGGCCATGCAGCGCCGCACCGGTGCGCGCGGTCTGCGCACTATTCTCGAAAACGTGCTGCTCGAAACCATGTACGAGCTGCCGTCGCTGCGCAACGTGCAGAAGGTGCTGGTGGACGAAGCCGTCATCGTCGGCGACACCAAGCCGTACATCCTGTACGCGTCGGAAGAAGGCAAGGCGGCGACCGAAGAGCGCCGTCCCACGGGCAGCGACCATCACTGACCGGCAGGCACTGTCGGTCTGCTGAATCTGGGCAGATCGATAGCAGCGAAGGGCGTTCTGGACGGAACGCCCTTTTTGTTGCGCGCCATATTTGCCAGCCGTGCTCGCACCAGCGCGCACCCGACATACCTTTTTTGCATGGTAATGAGACCGACCCTGCATTTTCAGGCGTCCGGCGGCGCATCCGAGAAAGCCGATGCAATCTGCGGGCCGTGGCGCTGGCGGTGCCGCGCATGTTCCGGTATTTTCAATAGCGACTCTCCCCGCTGACGCCGCATCAGCGCTCGACGAACAGGAAACGCGTGTGAGCACAGACATTCCAGAATCATTACCGACTGCCGCGGCCGCAATTCCGGTACTCCCCCTGCGCGACGTAGTCGTGTATCCGCACATGGTCATCCCGCTGTTCGTCGGCCGCGAGAAATCCATTCTCGCCCTCGAGCAGGCGATGAAGGCCGGCAAGCAGATACTGTTGGTCGCACAGAAGCAGGCGGACGTGGACGACCCGGGGCCGCAGGATCTGTATCGCCTCGGCACGGTCGCGACGATTCTGCAACTGCTGAAGCTGCCCGACGGCACGGTGAAGGTGCTGGTCGAAGGGGTGGAGCGCGCGAAGCTGGAGAAGCTCATCGCCACCCAGTACTTCTCGGCTGAGATCACCTCGCTCAAGGACCAGGAACAGTACGACGAGCGCGAGATGGACGTGCTGTCGCGTTCGGTGATCTCGCAGTTCGAACAGTATGTGAAGCTCAACCGCAAGGTGCCGCCCGAGATCCTCACGTCGCTCGCGGGCATCGAACAGCCGGGCCGGCTCGCCGATACGGTGGCCGCGCACATGTCTCTGAAGCTCGATGCCAAGCAGAAGGTGCTGGAGATCCAGGACGTGCGCAAACGCCTGGAGCATATTCTCGCGCTCATCGAAGGCGAGATGGACGTCCTGCAGATCGAGAAGCGCATCCGCGGCCGCGTCAAGCAGCAGATGGAAAAGAGCCAGCGCGAGTACTACCTCAACGAACAGATGAAGGCCATCCAGAAGGAGCTGGGTGAGATCGAGGACGCGCCGAACGAACTGGCGGAGCTCGAACAGCGCATCCAGAAGGCCGGCATGCCGAAGGAAGCGCGCGATAAAGCGACCGCCGAGCTGAACAAGTTGAAGCTCATGTCGCCCATGTCCGCCGAAGCCACTGTCGTGCGCAACTACGTCGACTGGCTGGTGAAAGTGCCGTGGAAGAAGAAGACCAAGGTGCATCACGACATCGCGCTCGCCGAGAAGGTGCTCGACGAGGATCACTACGGCCTGGAAAAAGTGAAGGAACGCATCGTCGAGTATCTGGCCGTGCAGCAGCGCGTGAAGGTGCTCAAGGGTCCGATACTCTGTCTCGTCGGCCCGCCCGGCGTCGGCAAGACCTCGCTCGGCCAGTCGATCGCGCGCTCCACCAATCGCAAGTTCGTGCGCATGTCCCTCGGCGGCGTGCGCGATGAAGCGGAGATCCGCGGCCATCGCCGCACCTACATCGGCTCGATGCCCGGCAAGATCCTGCAGAACATGGTCAAGACGGGTGTGCACAACCCGCTCTTCCTGCTCGATGAAGTCGACAAGATGGCGATGGATTTTCGCGGCGATCCGTCGTCCGCGCTGCTGGAAGTGCTCGACCCAGAACAGAACTCGACGTTCAACGATCACTACCTGGAAGTGGACTTCGACCTGTCGCAGGTCATGTTCGTGTGCACCGCGAACAGCCTGAACATTCCCGCGCCGCTGCTGGACCGCATGGAAGTGATCCGCCTGCCGGGGTACACCGAGGACGAGAAGAGCGCGATCGCGCGCCGCTACCTCGTACCGAAGCAGATGAAGCAGAACGGGTTGCGCACCGACGAACTGAAGGTCGCCGATAGCGCCGTAATGGACATCATCCGCTACTACACGCGCGAAGCCGGCGTGCGCAACCTGGAACGTGAGGTATCGAAGATCTGCCGCAAGGCTGTGAAGGCGCTGCTGACCACGAAGGACACGAAGCCGGTCAGTGTCACGCCGAAGAACCTCAACAAGTATCTCGGCGTGAAGCGCTTCCGCTACGGCCGCGCTGAGGAACAGGATTACGTCGGCCAGGTCACCGGGCTGGCATGGACCGAGGTGGGCGGTGAACTGCTCACCATCGAAGCCGCTGTAGTGGCCGGCAAGGGCAAACTTACGCACACCGGCCAGCTCGGCGAGGTGATGCAGGAATCCATCCAGGCCGCCATGACGGTGGTGCGCAGCCGCGCCGCTGTGCTCGGGCTCGATCCGGACTTCTACCAGAAGGCCGACGTGCACATTCATGTGCCCGAAGGCGCGACTCCGAAGGACGGCCCGAGCGCGGGCGTGGGCATGTGCACCGCGCTGGTCTCGGCGCTCACCAAGATGCCGGTGCGCTCGGATGTGGCGATGACGGGCGAAATCACCTTGCGCGGACAGGTGCTGCCCATCGGTGGGTTGAAGGAAAAACTCCTGGCCGCGCACCGCGGCGGGATCCGCACCGTGCTGATTCCGGACGAGAACACCAAGGACTTGGCGGAGATTCCGCAGAACATCAAGGACAGCCTGGAGATCAAGCCGGTCAAATGGATCGACGAAGTGTTGCAGGTGGCACTCAGGCAGATGCCAGCCCCGGTGGAGGCCGCTTCGGAGCCGTCGCGTGGGAACGACAAGGCCCGTCCGCGGCGTGCCGCCAAACGCGCCACCAAGCAGGTACGCGCGCACTGATCGCACTGCGAAAGGCCGGCAGGCTGAGTGTGCGGTAGCAGGCGCACACCCAGCCGTCCCGGTTTTTCCGGCTCATTGACACCCATTGCGGTTGATTATTGCGCACCGGCGCTGCTATAACGCGCCCCCGCCTGCGAGTGCAGGCGTACGACACCGCACAGCAAGCAAGGAACAAGATATGAATAAGGCCGAACTGATCGACGCAGTGAGTGGGCAGACGGGTCTGCAGAAGGCCGACGCGGCGCGTGCCGTCGATGCGGTGTTCGAATCCATCACTGGCGCGCTGAAGGCCGCCGATACGGTTTCGCTGCTAGGTTTCGGCACGTTCGCGGTAAAGGCGCGCGCCGCTCGCGCGGGCCGCAATCCTCGCACCGGCGAGACCATCGAAATCGCAGCGAGCAAGGTGCCGGGCTTCAAAGCTGGCAAGGCTCTGAAGGATGCTGTAAATTAGCGCGCCTTCGCCTTAGGCGGGTCGGTGCACCCGCCGCCTCGAAGTGATTGCACGCAAAAATCTCTCGCTTCAAGCGGATTTTTAGTCGAGTCAGGTTGGTCGGCGCGCTGGCTATTCACCACGTCCAGCGCCCGGGTGACTGGAGAAGGGGTGCTTAGCTCAGCTGGTAGAGCGTCGCCCTTACAAGGCGAATGTCGGGGGTTCGATCCCCTCAGCACCCACCAGCTTTATACAAAGCATTGGTGTCAAGGTTTTCAGCGCGGAGCGGTAGTTCAGCTGGTTAGAATATCGGCCTGTCACGCCGGGGGTCGCGGGTTCGAGTCCCGTCCGCTCCGCCATTTTCCCTTCCAGTGACGTCCAACGACGTCCATCTAAGAAACGCGAATCGTGAAAAACGCTGTGGAATCAGCGTAGTTGCGTCCAGGGACGTCCAAGGCGGGGCATTGACAGCCTCGCCCATTTGACGGTAACTTTTACGGTAACTCGTCCTGTCCAAAGGGAGTTACCGTAAATGCTCACGGATGTGCGTATCAAGGCGATCCTGCCTGCAGAAAAGCCGAAGAAGTATTTCGACGAAAGAGGCCTGTGCCTGCTGGTCCGGCCCAATGGCGCGCGCTGGTGGCGGTTTGAGTACCAGTTCAATGGAAACCGCAAGACCATCAGCCTCGGTGTCTATCCCGACGTTTCGCTGAAAAAGGCACGCGAGGCTCATGAGGCAGCCCGCGCTCTACTTTCTGACGGGGTTGACCCCAGCGCCAAGCGCAAGAGCGAGAAGCACTGCGCGGCCGACTCCTTCGAGGCTGTCGCGCTGGAGCTGATCACGATCCTGCGTAGGGCGAGCCTGGCCGGGGAGACGCCGCCTGCGGCTGCCAGCGAGGTGCTCGAACGCACCGTTCAAGTCCATCGCAAGAGAAAAGCGCGACAGCGCGAACCCATAAGCGCAGACACTATAGACACCATGGAGCGGCGGTTGCAGCTTCACGTCTATCCATACATTGGCAAATGCGACGTCAAGCTGCTGGCCTCTCAGGCGGTCCTACCTGTCCTTCGGCGAATCGAAGATCGAGGCAACTTTGACCTCGCGCACCGCGTCCGATCCATCATCAGCCGTGTACTCCGATACGGCCAAGCGACAGGTCGGGGGTGCACCGATGTCGCAGCTTGTCTGACCGACCTCTTGGTGCCCTATGAATCTGAGCACATGGCGGCGATTTTGGATCCTGTCAAGATTGGGGAGCTGCTGCGGTCGATCGACGGCTACCGAGGCGAACCCGTCACCCGGCTTGCGTTGAAGCTGAAGCCCTACCTCTTTCCGAGGCCCATAGAGTTTCGCACCATGGAATGGTCGCAACTCAATCTCGACGGTGACACGCCGGACTGGAGAGTGCCCTGGAGGCGCATGAAGATGCGCGATCCTCACGTCGTTCCGCTGTCACGACAGGCCGTGTCAATCCTAAGAGAGATTCAACTCCACACGGGCGATGGGCGCTATGTGTTTCGACAGTTGCGCAAACCTCAAAAGCCAATGTCCGAAAACGCCATGACATCGGCGCTGCGCGCGATGGGATATGCGGGTGACGTCATGACCGATCATGGCTTTCGCTCGATGGCGTCGACGCAGCTCAACGAGCTGGGCTGGAATGACAAATGGGTCGAAGTGCAGCTTGCCCACGCAGAGCGCAATAAATCCAAGAAGGCTTACAACCACGCTCTATACCTGCCTCAAAGGCGCGCAATGATGCAGGGATGGGCTGATTTTCTCGATGAGCTGCGCGCGTTTAGGGGAAGTGAAACCGTCAAGTCGGCAGAGAGCCGCGCAGCAGCGATAGCACACGAGGCGTTTTGTCAGCCCGATCCCTATGAGCGATTCAAGCAACGGCAGCAGACTGGCAAATAGCCGCGGGGTTAAACAGTCAATGTGAGTCCCGTAGTGTCTAAAAATTCAGTCGTCAGGCCGCTTCTCGATGATAGAAGTTGAGCATTCCACCAAGTCTTTCCCGGCGCTCTACTCGACCATCTAGATTGATAGGACCATCAGAACACTTCAGTAGGCGATTCTGCAGCCCCTGATGATTACGCTCTTCGTGATAGTGCGCCACGTAGTGCGTCAGCGCGCGTTCAAGCGATGATCTGCTGAAGAAGACCATCCGCCCGGTACACTCCGTCTTCACTGAGCGTACAAATCTCGCGGCATACGCGTTCAAATTTGGTGATCGCGGCGGCAGTCGGATCGGCTTGATCCGCTCCCGAGCCAGTGCCGCGCGGAAGGCTGCGGAATATTTGGTATCTCGATCCATGATCAGGAACCGCGTGCGCCGAAGGAACGGCTCCTCGGCATCGGTGAGATTGCGCACCATCTGCATCATCCACACTTCGTCCGGACGAGAGGTGATTCCCGCAATCTTCACGGTCCGACTCGCCAAGTCGAGCACAAAAAGAATGTAGTATGTAACTAAGCCGCGCAGCGTGAGGATCTCGACTGTGAAGAAGTCCGTGGCCGCAATGCTGTCCCAGTGCGCCTTAAGAAAGGTCGACCACGACGTGCATTTTCCTCGTTCGGGCGCCGGATCGATGCCATGTTCGCTCAGTACATTCGCGATCGTCCCGCGGCCCACGTCATGCCCTAAGTTCGCCAACGCGCCTCGAATTCGCGTATAGCCCCAAGATCGATTCTCCAGTGCCATGCGAATAATGAGCTGGGTGATCACCTGGATCGTTCGGGGCCGCCCGAGTCCACGGCGGTGGGTATACGTCCATTTCTGCGCGACCAACGTTCGATACCACCGCATCAGCGTATCCGGCGTGACCAACGTGTCGAGTTCGCTGAGCGCCTTGCGCCCCAACGCATTCGCTCTGCGTGCGAGTCGACGGCGTTCGGCATCTGTGAATCGAAGGCGTCGACCGCCGAGACGCTCCTTCAGCAACCGATTTTCTTCCTTCAGGTATTCGATCGCCTCGAGCTGACGGCGGTTGATCCAGCCAGCAAGCAGCGTCAGGAGGAATTGCAGCGGCATGGAGCGAAGCATCGTCGTCAGTATAGCGGGTACAACTCATCGAGCGCGGCCCCTCCCTCGACTGAAACGAGCCATTCGAATTGTTGGATACTACGCCGTCAGGTACATGCGTGACGCTGCCGGTTCCGTCCGGTACAGGCTTATAGCGTGCGCCAATGATTTCGTCCGGGTCGGCGTTCGGAGCTGCGCGAACCAGCACCTCTTTCGCGAGCAGCAATACCCCGGCGTAAAAGTTTCGGACGGCCGAAAGCGAGCGGTCAGGCTTGTCCGATGAATAGTCTTCGATCCCCATGCGAATCGAAGTCACAGCGTTTTGGAGTAGAAGGCTCACGAGGAGGAGGCGCCAGGCGCGCGCGGGCGGACGATCTCCTGCAGCCAGGGTACCAAGTGCTCCATGTCGAACGTTCGCTCTTCGAAGAGCTTGATGACGTACTCGTAAATTGCCTTCGAGTCGGCGGTGATCGAATAGCCGTTGATTCGCAAAAAGACATCGACCACGGCAAACGCGACCCGCTTGTTGCCATCCACGAATGGATGGTTTTGGACGAGGCTTTCCAGGAGCGCGGCGGCCTCGTGAATGAGGGTGTCGTAGTAGCCGGTTTGGGGTCGATGAAGCGCTGATTCGAGCGCGCCAGCGTCGCGTATGCCAGTGGCGCCGCCGTAACGCTCGATCAGCTGTTTGTGGAAAAAGAGCGCGTCAGCGGTCGTGACGTACTCGGTCACTTAGCCAGCGACCGGTACAATTCGTCGCGCTCGTTGAGGCTTTCCTGAAAGGCCTCAAGGACGTTTCGTCGTGGGGCGTTCTGACGCTTGTGAGTCAGATACTCACGCATCGCATCTCCGAGCACCGCTTGGAATTGACGTCCTTCGCGGCTTGCAACGTCCTGCAGCCCTTCAAGCACCTCAGGATCAGCCTGAGAGGAAAACTTACGGAGAGCGTTCATGGCAGCACCTCGTCATGATGTATCTTGATGCGTCATGATAGTTCAAGACGGGCGGAAATCAAGTACGGCGTCCACGAAGCTCAACTTCTGGACGCCGGAGCTCAAGGTAGAGCATTTCTGATCGGGCTCGGGCTCGTCGATAATTTGAGCCCCTCCCTAGCCCATGATATTGTACTTCCAATACAATGACTTACGATCATGCAGCGCCCGAGGGAATGGTAGTGTCTCAGTTTGAAAGGGCCGATGCAGCGGCAGTATCCGCAGTGTCCATTTGCCCGCTACTCCGACGATGCGGTGGTCCATTGCCGAAGCCAAGCTGAGGCACAGCGGCTGCTCACGGCGATTGCAGGACGGTTGACTCCCGCTTTCGCACTCGTCTGAGTTTCGATCGGGTGACATGGTCATCCGGCACTTTGATGCGTTGCCAGTACCAACGATTGTCCTCGGACAGCAGGTTGCAGATGAGTCCAGCTTGCATGGTTGGAACCGACTTTTCATCGGGCTACCTTTCAACATAGCCGCTCGGCGATATATAGCTCCATATCGCCCCGGAAGGTCATAAATAGCGCCGATCGGCTATTCTTAACCCCAGAAAATAGCCGATGACCTATTTTTTGTTGGAGCGGGTGACTATATAATGAAAAATAGCCGATCGGCTACTTCTGGAGCTTATCGTGTCAGCGAATTACTTGCTCATCCGCGATGCCAAGCAGCTCGGCACTTTCGTGCGCGCTGTGCGTAAAGCCCAGCACCTTCGCCAGGACGAAGTGGGTCGGTTTTCGCACAGCTTCATCGGCGACTTGGAGGATGGCAAACCCACGGCGCAGCTGGGCAAGGTGATCGATGTGTTGTGCGAGCTCGGTGTGAAGCTCCGGTTGGAATTGCCGGCCGGGATGGATCTCGCGCAGTTCGATCCCCACCTCCGCGACTCGTCGATCACATCGAGTAGCTCCACGGATGGATCCCGATGAGCGACGGCTTGCGTGAGCTCGTGGCGAGCATCAATGGACGGCTGGTCGGCCGCCTTCTTGAGAAGATGAACCTCTGGTCGTTCGAGTATGCCGGCGAGTGGATCGAGAATGGCTTCGATCTTTCACCTCATTTGCCACGTGCGGCAGGCCGCATTGACGATGGCGCCTCGGAGCGTCCGGTGCAATGGTTCTTCGACAACCTGTTGCCCGAAGAGCAGGCACGTGAGTTACTCGCGAAGGAAGCGAAGCTTCCTGGTACCGATGCGTTCGCCTTGCTTGCCTACTACGGACAGGAGTCCGCCGGTGCGATCACGTTGCGCCTATCCGATGAGGCTGTCGGTCCTTCCGGATGGGTGCAGCTCACCGATGCCGACTTGAGTGAGCGCATCGCGAAGCTTCCGAAGCAGAGTCTTGCAGCTGGTGCGCCGAAGAAAATGAGTAATGCCGGCGCCCAGCACAAGTTGTCGGTGTGTCTGCGTGAGGGTTCGCTTTACCTTCCGATCGGTGAGACGCCTTCCACGCACTTGCTCAAACCCGATCATGTGGATCGTGACGAGTATCCGCATTCGGTCGCGAACGAATACTTCGTGATGCGTCTGGCGGCACAGATGGGTTTGCCGGTGCCGCCTGTGCATATTCGCTTCGTACCGCAGGCCGTGTATCTCATTGACCGCTTCGATCGAGTGAAGCAGGGGAATGAAATGACGCGACTTCACATCATTGATGCGTGCCAGCTGCTCAACCTTGATCGTACCTTCAAGTATCGACAGGCGAGCGCCGAGACTTTGGTGAAGATCATCGACCACTGCACGAATCGCGCTCGAGTGCGTCAGAATCTCGCAGCGTGGGTGCTATTCAACCTGCTCACCGGCAATGGGGATGCGCACCTGAAGAATTTATCCTTTCACGTCGACACGCACGGTGTGCAGCTTGCACCCTTCTACGATCTCGTTTCGACCGAATCCTCTCGCGCCGCCATCGGCAACGAACCACGCTGGCCACATCGCGACCTGAGCACGCGCATCGGGCAAGCGCAGACCTTCGATCAGATCTCGCTCGAGCAATACCGCACGTTTGCGGATGCGCTGGGAGTGACGCGCACGGCGGCCAATCGTCTGGTCAAGCAATTCGCCGGCGCGATCGAGGGGGCCGCGAAGCAGCTCTACGAGGAGTTCGAGACGCTCGCGGTCCCTGCGAACATTCGTGCCGGTCAGTTGCAGATCCTGCGTGCTATTCGTAGCATCGTGATTCGAGAAATGGTGGCCAAGCTCTCCGGCTGAGGGTCCGCTTTTAGTTTCGTCGAGGCCCGTTGTGATCCACTGAATTTCTCCGTTTTCGCGAAACATGCTGGTCGATGCATTTGTCCAAATAGCGCTCCAGAGGGTTCAGTCGCGCGTGACTGATGAATATGAGCGTGCGGAGGGCAGTCATGCGTTCTCCAAGAACGCCAGAAGAGGCCGACAGTCGCCCGCATCTGCTGCCTGTAACGAGGCGATGTAGCGTGCGCGGAGCTCGTTTGTAGCCAGTAGTGATCCGCGACCCCATTCAAGCCGACGGCCTGCGAGTTCTGTCAGGAGCAAATCAGCCATGAGGCGGGCGTGGCGACCATTGCCGTTCGGAAACACATGGACGGCGACGAGCCTATGGTGGTAGCGGGCGGCAATCTCAACGGGGGAATATGCTTGGTGCTCAATCTGAGCTCGAACGTCCCCTAGCATTTGACGCAGTCGCACAGGAATCTCGACCCAGGACACGCCCAGGTTCTTGTCCGAGCGGCGCGGCTGTCCCGCCCACTTCCAAGTTTGATTGAACATGCGGCCGTGTACGGTATGAATGAAGCGCTCGTCCAGCGGATCGCCGCGGCGGCGCGCGAACAGCCATTCGGTCGCCTCAAGGATGTTTGCTTCCTCGTACTCGTTGAGTTCACGCTGCAACGTGAGATGCGCAGGGATAAGTCCTGCGGCCTCGTCCGGGTCGATGGGCGTAGCACCGGGTGCGTACTCAAACCTCATTGCCAGAGCCGCGAGCGCTTGCCTTCCAGGAGTCTTCTGCGCAGCTCCGCGATCTCGCGCTCGAAGTGCTCTTTACTGGTCGACTGATCTTCCAATGCCATCGAATGTCTCACGCGTGATACTTGATCGCGCGCGATGCGATCAGCCCGTTCCTCGACTACTTCCTGAAGCGGACGTTTGGGTACCAGTGCATAACTAAGTTCGCAATCGAGTGCGGCGGCATATCGCTGCAATGTCGCGAGTGTGATGTCGCCTTTGGCTTCGGTGCGTTCGGCGTCCACGACGGCGGCTTGCGTGACCCCCACGGACTTGGCGAGCTGGCGCGTGGTTATACCCAACGCCTGTCGTACCGCGCGTAGCCAACCGCCGCTCGGTCGTGAGCGCGGCAGGGAGCGCCAAGGGCCGAGCGTTTTATCGAGTTGCAGCAGTGCCAGGTTTTTGAGCATCGTCGTTCCGAGTAGCTATAACTATTCTTGGTTAATTTAATTGAATAGGTATACCATGTCAATGTTAGCCCTAATTAAGGGTTATAACCTGTCAAAATTCGCCAAATTTCAGCGTAAGCTATTGACCGAGAACAACTGCAGAGTGGACTGCGCAGCTTGGCTGTCGGGTGGAGCGCCGACCGGCAGCAGATGTGACTGACGCAGCTTGAGGCCATAGACGACGATTTCGAGGCCGTGGTCCAGCATGCCGCCGTGATGGCTGGGGTGATGATGCTCCGAGGCAGGAAACTGCTGGACTAATCCGGTGAACCGACCCAGCGGCAGTCGATAGAGTGAATTGAATTGCTTACGGAAGAGTGAGGTTGCCGTTTCTGATAGGGCCTTTCCCCTTGAGCTGCAGCCCGTACCCTTCCTCATTTTTCACCCTTTCGACCGCCTTTTAGCCCGCGCCTGCGGAATGGAAAGAAGTGAGTAAATTCACTATTTATAGGTACTTATGTCTACCAGGCCAGGAATCTGTTGGCGAACAGGAATGCCTCCGCGAGCCTCACCGGGTTACTGTGGTGGGAGCTCTTGAAGGAGGCCGGAGATTAAACTAGACTAATTAAACTTAGTTTACTTGGGTGAAACATGCAAACGATCAACATTCATGACGCCAAGACGCATCTGTCGCGTCTGGTCGACCAGGCTGCGAATGGGGAGCCGTTCGTGATCGCAAAGGCAGGCAAGCCGCTGGTGAAGGTCATGGCATTGAATGCGCCTGAGTCAGGACAGGTGAAACGGATGGGGTTTATGGAGGGGCAGATATCCGTTCCGGACGACTTCAACGAGATGGGCTCGGGTGAAATCGAACAGCTCTTCAACGGTCAAAAATGAAACTTCTGCTCGATACGCACCTGCTTCTCTGGGCGGCGGGCCAACCAGAGCGCCTGCCAAAAGCCGCGCGTGAGTTGATTGGAGATCCGAAGAACGAGTTGTTCTTCAGTGCGGCGAGCCTGTGGGAAGTCGTGATCAAGCGTGGACTGGGCCGCGATGATTTCAAGGCCGACGCTCGACTGCTGCGGCGCGGTTTGCTCGACAATGGCTACAGCGAACTTCCTATTGGCAGCGAGCATGCCGTCGCGGTCGACGGTTTGCCGGCATTACACAAGGATCCGTTCGATCGCATCCTGATTGCACAAGCGATAGTCGAAGGTATTACCCTGCTGACGGCAGATCCGGTCGTCGCGCAGTATCCAGGGCCCGTCAAGCAGGTATAACCCTGGCAATAAGGTTTTCGTCAGGGGGCATGCGCACGGCATCGCCGCCTTGAAAAGCCACGCGTGTGCACTCTTTCAAAGCGGGTAAATCAGACGCTCCTTACGGCCCGTTCGGTCCATTGGCCGAGTCTGACGGAGGGATCGAGCTTCGGATATTCTGAGCTCGACGCCAGACCAGGCTTCGGCTTATGCCCAATGCTCGCGCGATATGAGGAGTGCTGTGCCCTGCCGCGAGCATACCGACGATCTTCTCATCTTCAGGGGTCATCCTGTCCTGCAGCTTGGCCTGTGCGGCTTTCCAGTCCACGTGGAGAATCGTGCGACGTCGGGGACGCTGTTTCGTTGTTAAATTTCTATTTGTGACCGTCATGGAATTCTATGGCGCGCGCATTGTTGCGGAATTTTGCGAGTGCATTCGATAGTGAAGGACGGCCAAGTGTGGTCCGTGTTGATGGGCGCAGATGTAGCGCATAGCTGTCATTGTGGCAACGGATTCGGGCAAAGAGGTGGCGGGATTTCCGGCGTGTCTGCTGGCAAATCGGCCCAAGCGTCGTACTGATCACTGCCGGAATGGAAAATTTTCTGGGCGAGGACACCCGCGATCGTCGCGTTCGATAACCAATGAATGCTCCGATCCGGAAAGACAATGGCGTGCCAGTCGGCATCACTGTTCTCCTTCGAGAAGGGTCGGTTCGCACTGTGCGAGATGCGAAAGCGCCGATCTCGATTGCGCTTTTTGACCTCGACCTTCAAGTTACATCTCTCGCACACCAAATCTGCTTGGCGCTCCTTTTTGCCCTCGTATGTAATCTCGAAGTACCCAGGCGACAGAATCTGCGAGGAGGGGTAGCTGTGTCGAAAACCCTCACATAGGGTTCGTGCGACGAGCCGTTGAGCTTTTTCGCCGGCTTTGGTTCGCATGGCGAATAGCCCGTCGTCCTTAGTGCTGAAACGCAGATCGCTCCCTCTGACGTCCCGGTAGCGGATGTGGATCCAGAAGATGCGCATTCCGTTGGCATCGATGAGGAAATCGACTTGGTCCATCGCCTCGATGACCCAATCTAAGTACAGCGCTGCCGTGACCGACTCGGTCCCAAATCGCATGTTGAGCGAAGCCTGCACGGGCACCGGTTGCGGGAGCCCCTCGATCCTAAGGGGAATGCGGCCGTCTCTCTCGGATCCGCGGCCGACTACTCGAGCATGCCGCACGAGCGTCAGCTCATTCGCTCCTAGCAGGGCTTCCACGGCGCCTGGAACTATGCTCAGATTGCGGAAGTCAGTCGGCAAGTAGTCCATGCGTCATTGTAATGCGATCCCGCGGCAATGCGATCCCGCGACGAATGGACGTGATGAGTTCAGGGCGGAAAAGGAGCTACCTGCAACGTCCCAATGACTGCGTTACATATTGCGAATCAGTTGGATTGCTTCGGAAAGCCCAGCCCAAGCTCCCTCGAGGCCACCTTCGTCTCCTCGGCTTTCGAACCCGGAATGCCCGTCGGCAATGCCACCTCGACACTGGCCACGAGTTTCAAGCCGCCACCGGTTGCCCACCTCGAGAGGAGTTTCATATAAAAATTCATCCATTTCTGCGCGGAAATCTCGCTGCTCCAGCGCAGGATCCTGATCTCAGATCCTGGCGAGGAGTGGCTCTCCTCACCCGTCACGCCGTGGATCCGTGCTCGTCCGAATTGATGCTTGGGTCTGGGGCGGGGGCTGAGCTTCACGGTTGGAGCTAGCAATGACGGCTTGGTCAGGCCTGCCAGGTAGCTCAAGGCGGTCGGCGGCCAAATCGATTTCATCGGACGGGACAGTGTTGAGGCACATGACACAAAAGCGATCCCGCTGGACACGGTCGTTCGCTTTAAGCGTCTTAGGGCACGGATCGTGTTCCTTTGGCTACCGCCAGTGATCGACGAGGTTCAAGGTCGAGAGGCGCTGTTCGTAGGGCTGTCACGCGCTAAGTCGCGCGTGTACGCCATAGGTTCCCGGCTCGCCTGTGCCGCCATGTCGACGGTTGCTCGTGAAGCGGGCACATGCGTGTCAGGACAAGAGTGAGCCATCTGATTTGCGTAGGTGCGTGGAGGGCCGATCGTGAAGTAGATCCGCCCGACGATCTGCCCGATTCAGCAGCGCCATGACGTAGAACCCGGGTTGTAGAATCGCAGATCGCCGGACCTCATTTGCAACGGCCGTACAACCGCGTGCACGCCCTCACGCTCGGGTTGTGCATCCACACTACATCTGCCTGCTGGGCCGTCGCGGCAGGCGGCGGCCCTTGTTCGATCCGGCCAAAAATCCGGCCACCGTTAAGCCCAATATGCTTCCAATTTATTGATTCTTTGGATACTGTTCCGGCCACAAATCCGGCCATCAGAGCCGGATCGGAGGGGCTTTGAAACCGACTGCTGCTGAGCCATTTATGCCTGCGGAAGGCACCGAGGTGCTGGAAAACCTCGCGTTCGATCTGGCGCGCGAAGCCAGCGACCTTTCCGCGCAGCTCCACCCTGTTGTCCGCCTGTCTGTGGCCGAGCTGGTTCGGTCGATGAACTGCTACTACTCGAATCTTATCGAGGGCCACAACACGCACCCTCGAGATATCGATCGCGCTCTGGCCGGGGACTACTCGGCAGACCCGGATAAGAGGGATCTGCAATTAGAAGCGCGCGCGCATATCGAGGTGCAGCGAATGATTGATGCGCGGACAGATTTTCCCAAGCCACCCGCGTCGCGTGCATTCATCGAATGGACGCATCGCGAATTCTGCGCACGTCTGCCAGAAAGCCTTCTCGTGGTCGAGAATCCCGACACGCGTGAGTGCCTTCGCGTTGTCCCGGGCGAACTGCGCAAGCGCGGGGTTGCCGTAGGGCGCCATGTCCCTCCACCTGCGCAAGACCTGTCAGCGTTCATGGATCGATTCGAACAGGCCTATGCATCCGAGCGGCTTACGAAGCCCCGGCAAGCCATCGCCGCGGCGGCCGCTCACCACCGGCTCCTGTGGATTCACCCGTTTCTCGATGGTAACGGTCGTGTCACGCGGCTCATGTCGCACGCGATGTTGCTGGATCTAGGCGTTGGATCTGCCCTTTGGTCGATCTCTCGCGGTCTCGCTCGACGCTCGACCGAATACAAGCGACTACTGACGGCAGCGGATGACCCTCGCAAAGGTGATCTCGATGGACGCGGTGCCTTGTCGCAAGGCGCGCTGATCGATTTCTGCGCCTTCTTCCTGGGATGCTGTCTGGATCAGATTCGATACATGCGTGAACTGCTCGAACCTTCAGAGCTTCTGCGTCGCATAGATCTGTATGTCCGCGATGAAGAAGATGCGGAACGTTTGCCGAAACGCAGCTTCGCACTGTTGAGAGAGGCGTTGCTCTCAGGAGATTTGGAGCGCGGGAAGGTGCCAAGGCTTATTGACGTGAGCGAGCGAACTGCCCGGCGTGTGATCTCTGCCCTTGTCGAAAAGAAGATGCTCGTCTCGGAGTCACACAAGGCGCCGCTTCGTCTTGGATTTCCGATCGATGTTGTTGAACGTTGGTTTCCAAGACTCTATCCGTGACTGTCAAATTGTGAATCTAGGCAGCTGATGCTGGCTTGCGCCGAATTTTATGGAGCTGATGTGTCACGACTTACTGACTTAATTGCTGAAGCCAAGGCAAGAAATCCCCAGTTAGGGGCCGATCTCGATCGAGAGTTCAAGATCCTGTCGACGCGATTGCCGTTTGGTCTGAACTTTGAGCGACACCGACCGGAAGCCGTGGAGTTGCCGCAGCGTCCGATTCGCAAAGGCGATAAGGTGCGAGTATTGCCCGGGCGTGGCTCTACCAAAAAGGGGGACCAACGGCTTTGGCAGGTAAAGGGTATCCACAAGGCAGAGAAGATTGCTGACCTGGAATTGCTGGGTACTACTATCAAAGCGGAAACGCAGTCTGCGGCGCTGGATGACTTGGTGGTGGTTGCCGAGTTTCGCGACATCATCTATCCGGGCTTGGTGAGCACAGGCAAGGTTCAGCGCGGGGACGACAAGCCTTGCCACACGATCATCAACGGCGAGAACTACCACGTCCTAAAAGCGCTGACCTATACCCACCGCGGCAAGGTCTGCGCCATCTACATCGACCCGCCGTATAACTCAGGGGCTAGGGATTGGAAGTACAACAACGACTACGTCGAGAGCGACGACCTCTATCGACACAGCAAATGGCTGGCGATGATGGAGCGGCGTTTACTGATCGCAAAGGCGTTGCTGAATCCTGCGGATTCCGTGCTGGTCGTGACCATTGACGAGAAGGAATACTTACGCCTTGGGCTATTGCTGGAGCAGACATTTCCGGAGGCTCGGATTCAGATGGTCAGTATTACGATCAGCCCGAGGAGCACCAGTCGTGCTAGCGAGTTCTCGCGTGTTGACGAGTACGCATTCTTCGTATTCATTGGCGATGTCGAGATTGGCTCTGGTCAACGTTCGGGCGAGGACGCGGAGGTGCGGTGGCTGTACCTCCGACGTACTCAGCGTTCACTGGTGCGTGGCTCGCGCCCACGACAGTTTTATCCAGTTTATGTCGATAACGATACGAAGAAGATTGTTCATATCGGCGATCCGTTGTCGATGGAAGATCGGATTGAGGGCGTGCCGGATGTCCAAGGCGCTACTCCTGTATTTCCGATCGCTCCGGATGGGCTTGCCCTGATTTGGGGGCTTACCGGCCCGAGTCTCCAGAAAGCGCTGGACGGCGGTTACGTCCGAGTTACCGACGGAAATGAACATCAGCGATACACGATCGCTTACCTCTCCACGGAGGACATCAAACGAGTCGAGCGAGGTGAGTATCGAGTCACCGGTGTTCGGCCGGATGGATCCAAGATCGTCGTGATTCCGGGCGGAAAGGCTGCGCGCCCAAGTACTGTATGGCGCGAGTCGAGGCACGATGCCGGCGCCTATGGGACGTCGTTGCTGCGAGCGTTGCTTCCTGGCCGAACGTTTCCGTTCCCGAAGTCGCTTTACGCGGTCGAGGATGCGCTTAGACTTTTTGTAGCGGCTAAGCCCGACGCAGTCATTGTCGATTTCTTCGCCGGTTCCGGTACTACTGCTCATGCCGTCATGCGCTTGAACCGGCAGGACGGTGGTCGTCGCCAGTGCATCTCCGTAACTAACAACGAAGTCACCGCCGATGAACACAAGGCTCTGCGGGAGCAGCATCTGCGTCCGGGTGATCCCGATTGGGAAAAGTGGGGTATTTGCGAATACATTACCAAGCCACGCGTGGAGGCCGCAATTACAGGAAAGACCAAAAACGGGCGACCGATTGACGGTGACTACAAGTTTACCGACGAATTCCCGGTGGCTGAAGGCTTCGAGGAGAATGCAGAGTTCTTTACCTTGACGTACGAAGCCAAGGATGCGGTCAATCACAACGTGGCTTATGCGCGCATCGCGCCGCTGCTGTGGATGCGAGCGGGTGCACAAGGCAGACGCATCGACAAGCTACCTGAGGATGGTTGGTCCGTGGTGGACACCTATGGGCTGCTGACCGACGTGGACCGGGCCGCTCCATTTATCAGAGCAGTCGCGAGGGCGAAGAACTTGCGCGTCGCTTACATCGTTACCGACGACGATCGCCGCTTCCAGTCCGTCGCAAGACGCCTTCCGGACGGTGTCGAACCGGTACGCCTGTACGAGTCCTACTTGACCAATTTCAGCTTCGCCAGTGGGGAATAACGGATGAAGTTTGCCCTGAAGGATTACCAGCGCAATGCAGTGCGCGACGCCCTTGCGAATCTGCGAATGGCGCACGATGACTGGCACGGAAAGTACAGTCGCAAGTCCGCTTTCTCGCTAACCGCCGTGACCGGTGCGGGCAAAACGGTAATGGCGGCCGGGGCGCTTGAAGCCCTGTTTCACGGGGATGATGAGTTTGACTTCGACGCCGATCCTGGCGCTGTGGTGATCTGGTTCAGCGATGATCCGTCATTGAATGAACAGACCCTCTTTAGGTTGATGGAGGCCAGCGACCGCATCAACCGCACCGACCTAGTGGTGGTCGAGAACACCTTCAACCGGCCTAAGTTCGAGGCAGGAAAAATCTACTTTCTCAACACCCAGAAGCTGGGTAAGAACAGTCTGCTTGTACGTGGCCACGATCAGGCGGAACTCGAAGCCAAGGCCGGTGACCTGTTACCGGAAACCCGCCCCGATCTGCGGTCCTACACCATCTGGGACACCATTCAGAACACCATCGAAGATTCAGACCTGACTCTGTATCTCGTGCTAGACGAAGCGCACCGCGGCATGGGGACGCCGACCGCAGCCATTCAGAGCGCCAAGAGCACCATCGTGCAAAGGCTCATTAATGGTTCCGGTGGTGTGCACGGCATCCCGGTGGTCTGGGGCATCTCTGCCACGGTGGAGCGCTTCAACAAAGCGATCGAGTTTGCAGGTAAGCACATCAAGCTGCCGAACGTCGTGGTCGATGCGACACAGGTTCAGGAATCTGGCCTCATCAAGGACACCATACTGCTGGACATTCCCGATGAAGCCGGCGACTTCGACACCGTTCTGGTCCGCCGCGCCACCGACAAGTTAAGAGAGTCAACCTCCGCTTGGACCGAATACGCGAAGCAGCAGGAGGAGGCGCATGCGGTTGTGCCACTGATGGTGCTGCAGGTTCCCAACACTCCCGACCCAAACGAAATTGGTCGCGCGCTTGATTCCATCTACGATCGTTATCCTGAGTTGCCCACTGCCAGCGTGGCACACGTTTTCGGCGAGCACAGCACTCAGCGGTTTGGCAATCGCGATGTACCCTACATTGAACCGCAGCGCGTCCAGGAATCGACCTGGATACGAGTGCTGATCGCGAAGGATGCGATCAGTACCGGATGGGACTGTCCTCGCGCCGAGGTGATGGTCTCCTTCCGTGCGGCTAAAGATCGCACCCACATCACTCAGTTGCTGGGCCGTATGGTGCGTTCGCCTTTGGCGCGACGCATCCCTGGCAGTGACCGTCTGAATTCCGTCGACTGCTTATTACCGAAGTTCAACCGTAAGACGGCCAATGAAGTCGTCGATGCCTTCATGATGGGAGATGACACGCTGCCGGCTACGCCTGGCCGTATCCTCATTGACTACGTGGAAGTGAAGCCGAATCCCGCCGCATCCGCGGTTGTGTGGCAGGCATTCGAGGCGCTGCCGTCGCAGACGCGTCCACAGGGCGGCGCGAAGCCGGCGAAGCGACTGACCGCGCTCGCGCATGAATTGGCGTGCGATGAGATTCTCCCTGGTGCCGGCAGGTTGGCTCACGCCGAGATGCATAAGGTATTAGACCGATTTCAGGTGGAGCACGTGTACAAGATCAAGGCAAAGCGCGAGTCGGTGCTAATAGTGGATGGCAAGACAGTGAAGGCAGACCTTCAAGCAAAGGAAAAAAGCTTCGAGCAATTCTGGGAAGATGCTGACGTCGCAGTGATCGATGATGTCTATCGCCGCGCGGCGCGGATCTTCAGTCCCGACATTTCCCGCACCTACGTCGATTATCTGGCTAGCAAGATAGCCAGCCGGGAGGAAAACCCGGAAGATTTCCTGGAAGCCGTTGTCGAAGCACGCGTGACCGTTGCAGGTCTGGGCCTAGTATTGGAAGCGCAGGCCTACTTCGACACCGAAGCCGATAAACTGACCAAAGCCTGGCTGGCGAAATACAAAGAGCACATCAAGGTGCTGAGCGACGATCGCAAGGAGTCCTATCGCCAGATCATTGAGATGAGCGCTGATCCGCAGGACATGGATTTGGTTAAGCCTGTGGCCCGCTATGAGGCAACCAAAGAGCGCGACAACGACAGAGTGAAAGTGTTCTCGACCTATAAAAATCATCTACTTTGCGGCATTGATGGCAGATATCCCGTCGATCTGAACGACTGGGAGCGCGCAGTCGTCGAAGCGGAGTCTGGGCGCGAGGGTTTCACGTTCTGGTATCGCAACCCGGAACAGCCTGGACAATCTTCGCTGGGGGTCGCTTACTTGGTGGGCAACCAATACAAGGTTGTTCGCCCCGACTTCGTCTTCTTCAGTACACTTGACGATGGAAAAGTGGTTGCCGACCTTATTGACCCGCACAGTCCCCACCTGGCCGATGCTCTGCCTAAGCTGAAAGGGCTGGCAGAATACGCTGCGAAACACATCGACTCGTACCGGCGAATCGGCTCTGTTGCTGCCGTTGGAATCCGGCTGCGATTACTCAACCTGATGCGCGAGGACGTGCGTTCAGCGATAGCAACCGCGACAAACGCTCAAGACGTGTTCCTCAGCCACCTTGCGGATGATTACCCCTGACATCAAAATTCATCAGTTCACTCTATACGAATAAGTGACCGCAGGGGTGACCAGAGCAGATCGCGGCTGTGCGTTCTCGAGGAATCAGAATGCTATCCATAATTGTCCATCACCCGCAATCTCACGCCATTACCTAGGCCGGAACTGCTGGTGGCGCATCAGGTACCAAGTTGGCGGCAGAGAAAAGTGCCTGTCGTTAGGCGCCTACCCCGGAGATTTCACTGAAGCTGGCGCGAGAGCGCCGCGATCGCATCCGGGAGGTGCTGCCCGTTCAGCCTATTATTGGTGTGTTTGTGGCGCGAGTAATCCATGGCCATCAGTTCGATGACTTCGTTAACCTCGACTAACCACTGAGTTCTGAAGCAGGTTGGGCATCGGTCATTGTCGCTTGAACTCATGTTAATACACTCGCCGATGATCCTTCATTCGCTCTAGTGTCCGTATCCTCCGCAATCGAGCACCGGGATGAACTGACTCGCTGTAGATCTGTAGAGCAGTTTCAACATCGCCTTTGCGCTCATATCGGTTTGCCATCTGAAACAGAAGCTTCGCGCGGCATGCTTCAAGCCGATCGGCCGAATTCGTGATTAACGTGCGCACTTCCGTCAGGGGGTGTTCATTCATGAAGGTTCCCGCGCTATGTAGAGAGCGAAGAAGCCATCCTTATCCTCTCGGGTCTGAAATGCCCGAGCCTCACGCGATAGAAGGACGGGTTCGTACCTGAAGATCCCCAGGTCGGCGAGCACGAACTCCGACCAGTCCGTCGTGCCGTTAGGACGAAAGCGGCTGTTGATCGGTTGTTATTGCAGCGCGTCTTTTGATCTTCTGTACCCACGCTCGTCGTGCGTGCTTGCGTGTGAGCCTCGCGATGCACTGTGGAATTTCTATTTGGAGCTCAGTCCGGCGCGACACTCTTCATTTCCGCGCGCCGCTCTCGACGGAAACTAAGGTCGCGGCCGACGTCAAGTACGAGAAAGGGCTAAAAACTATCGAAATCCGTAGAGATAACGGTCGCCCGGTTTGCTCAAATCGCTGGGGAAAGCGGCGCCCGGCAGTGCTGATACACCACCGGACGCCTAACCAGTCACCCAACCCCAGAGAGGTTGAGCAAATGGCTAAGCGACATTCTAGCCGGAGCGGCCGTGCGCGCCGAAATTCCGGAGATTCTGCCGATTCATCCCCGCCGTCTGGTCAAGCGGCCGGCATTCCCCTCAGCCTTGATGAAATTCTCGGACGCTTCAGCGACGCTCTGGCGTTCGTTGAGACTGCACATGCGGCCCTGGACGACGATTACGACGACGCAAGCATTGCGCCGGCTGTCCTTACGCTTAAGCACGGACTGGAAAGGCTACTGGACGTCTACCTCGAATTCGATTTCGCCCTGGTCAAGATGCGGGAGCGCGTGCCGTGAGCACGGGCACATCCGACGGCGGCGGGTTGTCAACGCAATTCTCTTCTACAGAAAAAGCGACGACCACAAGTTCACGGGCGCTACTTGAAGCCATTGAGCGGGAGCGTCAACGCATATTCCGTGCAAGAGCACTGGCTCAGACAGCGGCGAAACTATTGCATGAGCTAGTGGTGCCCGAGCGCAACGGACCCGACCTCGGCTTCGTACTTGATGTGGTGTCGGATTTGCTTGAAGAATCTTTGGCGGCGCTCGATCGGGTCACCCTGCAACAGTTGGAAGCGGGCCGATGACGTGGAATGGTCATCAACGTGAGCCAGACGCCACAGTGGCCAGTCTGGAATGGGTGCTTTTCATTGCTTGGCAGATGATCCGATGGCCTACCGTCGTGCTTCTCTGCATGATCGAGCCCTTCATTGGCTTTGTCCTCTCCGGCATCGCCGCGTTGGCTATTCCGACGGCGTTCATCTTTGAATTCTCCCGCGTGGTAGTAGACTTCCCGTTTTGGGGAATGATTGGAGTGGGGGCTGGATCAATGGTGACTTTGACTGCGTACCGTGCCTTCGTTCGACTCCTCGCATTCTGAGATCTACCTTCCGGGGCGCCACCGAAACGGAAATGGGGATGATCAAACCGTTAACCATCGAAGGGGTAAGTCATTCGAGGGTTGCTCTCGGCCGAGGCTGTGCGAAAACTTGCGTCGATCGAAAATGACCTCTGATGCATTATGGACTGATCAATCCACAACAGCACCGCCGGACTGGATAAATGGGAAAGCGCTACGGCCGCATTTCCTATTCCCGAGTCGTCTCGCGCGTTCGACTCATTTTTCGACGACGCAGTATTCACGAATCGTTCGATCCTGGATAGCGGAGATCGTGCTCGATCCGGCAGCCCATGCGCCCCACTCAATGAGAAGAACCAAGGCGTCGTTGATATATCTGCGCGCTGTCCAAGGTCTACTTGGATACGCAAAGCTTGAAAGCACAGTGCGATACCTGGGTATAGAAGTCGATGATGCTTTGTAAGAGGCTGAGCGTACAGACCTTCGTGTCTGCGCATTAATATAGGGCTCTGGATAAGGCCATCGCCACAGATCGATTCAACCTCGTCTGATGTTCACTTCGGGTTGCTGGCGGTATACAAATGGCTGGAATCGGCCAATGGGCATCTGCCGCCACGCACGAAGTAAGACGGTTCGGTGCCAAGGTGCGCTACGGACGAAAGGGCTAGTGTGCGCTCGCGCTCGCAATTCGCGGCTACAGTAGCGATCGGCTCCTAATTCAAATTGGCACGAAATGCCGGGGCATAGAATGAAGAAGTTCTTGTTGATGGTTTGCTTGCTGACGCTGTCGGTGTCAGCAAATGCCCAAGATCAGTGTGATCAGGTAAGACGTCAGGCGACATGGAAGAAGAACACTCTCTACGCTCTGACTTACAAATGCGTACCGAAAGGTTGGGAAGCGTTCTTTAGCGATCAAGCCGTGAAGGCCGAGGTCAAAATAATTTCCAATGAACTTCGGCGACAAGTTCGCGGCGGCGATGATGTCAATCCGGCAATCGGAAACGTCTTTCGCGCCTTGTATGTCGTGCCGCCAGATGGCATCAAGGCAGTCATCATCGGACAAGATCCTGCTCCTACAAAAGGACAGGCGACGGGCCTGGCGTTCTCCTTAGCGCCCGGAATGCCTCCTTTCAGAGTTCCTTCGGTCCAGCGCGTCATCCTGGAAGCAGCGAATGAAGGTTTCAGCATGAACACAGGTGACGGAGATTTGTCCTCATGGGCGGCGGAAGGCGTGCTGATGCTGAATACTGCCCTGTCAATTCCATGCCCGAAAGACGCGGGCGCTTGTACGATTGGCGGACACTTGGCGTTGTGGAAGCCATTCTCGAAGAAACTGATTAATGCCGTCGACGCGCAGAATACGCCGCAGACATTCATTCTTTGGGGCAGCAAAGCGGCGGCACTCGCGCCGAGCATCGTCAATCCGCTTCATCGCACATTCTTGGGAGGGCATCCCTCTCCGGTGTCGGATGGGAAGAAGTTCTTCTGTCGGAGCTACTTCACGTGCTCCAATCAATGGCTGGACGATCATCAGGTTTCAAAAATTGAGTGGGGCGTTACGCAAGGGTCCACGTCGGAACAGTCATGCGTGTGGTCGAAAGGGAAGGCTCCCAAGTGCATTTCTGCATGCGTCCAGGCGACGTGTAACTAGCCACGTGCGGCTCAGATGATTAAGACAATCGAGTTCGGAGTGTTCGTCAAAAGTAGGGCTTGTTCGAACGGCACAGAATGTCCGGATAGGGTGGTTGCCGCCGATATATAAAAGACTCGGATCGGCCAGGATCGGACGTTTTCCGCCTAAGCCACCAGCATCGCAACTTGATCGCCCAGGGATCACGCCCTTCGTAATATCCACGATGTTCAGTGATTGGAGAAACTGCGCATATAGATGCAGGTGCGCAATCGTTGGCTGTGAAACGATTTTCAGAACATAGAAATGAGCCGCTACCGCACCGCCAATCAATGTCACGGCAAGCAATGTGCGGGGAAGAGCAACAATGAAACGAAACACGGGCCGGTACTTGGCCTCTGCGATCGTCACGTGCGCGTTGGCTGTTCCTGGAATGTCTCATGCCGTGGACCTTCAGCAAGGGTGGAATGGAGACCTTCAGCGTAGTTGGTTCGACGCGGGCCAAGGCTCGCGTCTCATTCCGCTGAGCTGGTTCATGGCCTTGGAGAGACCCGCCTCCACGGAACGTTTCGGGTCCGACGCAAACATCGAGCGGTTCGGCTACGTACCGTACGACCTCGGCTATGGGCGTAGAGGAACATTTCGCGTCCCCCGAGGGTTTGCGATCGATAATCAGGACGACAGCAACTTCTCATTTACGAAACTGCGTTGGAAGGAAGACCAGCGTACAGATGAGGCATGGATCGGAATGACCTGTTCCGCATGCCATACGGCGCAGATCCGCCACGGCGGCGAAACCATGACCGTATTCGGCGGCCCGACCGGCGCGGACTTCCAGGGATTCTTTCAAGAATTCCGTGACGCACTGACTGCGACGGCCACTCAGCCAGCGAAGTTCGAGCGATTCGCGGCAGCAGTACTAGGACCTGAAGACAGGCCACAGAATCGCGTAAAACTCATCGACGGATTGGAATCACTGCGCGTGTTCCATCTCGCGTCGGCGGCCCTGAACAACACCTCCGTAGCCTACGGGCCGGGGCGCGTCGATGCCGTGGGCCACATACTCAACAAGGTGGCACAAATCAACGGGGCTTCTTCACCGACGCCCAATCCTTCGAGCGCGCCAGTTAGCTATCCGTTTCTCTGGAATATACCGCAGCACGACCGAGTCCAATGGAACGGAATGGCGCCAAACAAGCGCACCACGAGCATCGGCGGCACTGGCCTCGACTATGGTGCACTTGGACGCAATACAGGCGAAGTGATCGGCGTGTTTGCAGACATCCGGCCCGTTTCGAGTCCGGGAGTTCTATCCGGGTACGTCACGAGTATAGACGTAGGCAATCTCGACAGCCTGGAGCAGGCGCTAGGAAATCTGCTGCCGCCGAAGTGGCCCGCACTCTTGGGTGGGATCAATGCCGCGCTGGCGGATCAAGGCAGGAACCTGTATCAGGCTCGCGGCTGCGTTACCTGTCATGCCATCCTCAGCAGATCCGATCTGCACACTCCGATCGTTGCGAACATGGCGAGAATCGCCCGCAGCGAGCGCGTGAGTGGTGACGGCAAGCCCGCCACCATCGCAACCGATCCCTCAATGGCCTGCAATACCTATCAGTTCCAAAGCGATGGTGGCCTTATGATTGGCACCTCGCGCTTGTCCGACACGAGAACGATTGCCTCTCGCGACTATCTAAGCGAGATGCTTGGCGTCGCCGCCGAGCGTGCACTACTAGGCAAGAAGCCCGAGATTGCCGCGCAGGGATTGAAAGGATTCTTCGGTATCAGAACCTTGCCAGAACCTGCTAAGCCGCCACGCTTTTCCTTCTATAGCCTTAAGCACAAATTGGCGAATATCTTCACGAATATCCCGCCCTTGGATCCTCGGTTGGAGGAGTGCTATGCCGCTAGTGACAAGGTGGAAATGCTCGCTTACAAGGCTCGGCCACTGACCGGTATCTGGGCTACCTCGCCATATCTCCATAACGGCTCGGTACCTACCCTGTTCGATCTATTGCTTCCGCCAGATCGGCGGCCGAAGACGTTCTACGTGGGCACCGAGGAGTTCGATACGGTGAAAGTCGGCTTTGTCACCGTACAAGGAGCTGAGAATGATTTCCTCTTTGAAGTAACAGCGCGCGGAAACTTAAACGTGGGGCACGACTATGGCGTGGGTCGACTGTCAGATGCAGAAAGAATGGCCCTCGTGGAGTACATGAAGACGTTCTAGCAAGCAGTCCGCCGGGAGAGCGGTGCCCGCTTACCTTCGAGGGTCCACCATAGCGTGCCCACTCAGTGCCCGACCTTATGCCGATAGCGGCCGATCGCATAGGTCGGTTTTCGGCCAAATGCGGAAGACATCTCAATCTATGTTCGCCATTCGCGTTCTGCCGGTGACTCACTCTAAACACGCGGCCGTCGCAACGACGAGGGCAAAGACAGCAATGAGGCTTCTCATGACACCCATCATTATCGCCGTCCGTAACCCAGTCGGTGCTGACAACCAGGGCTGTGATTCTCGCGCGATTGAATGGGAGGGCCAGACCTTATCGGTGGCCTTCCTCTGTTCAGCACGGAGCAAGGCTGGGAAGGCGTAGCTCTGCGAGAGTGCACCCTGTTCAGTTCGTCAGCAATGATGTTTGTTGATGAGAATTGCCGCGACTACGCCATTCCGCATAGAGGATTGCGACGTCCCCCTCTGCGTGCAGAAGCACTTCGTACACCGCATATCAGCACACTATGTACCTGCGGCAGAGCGGATTGCCCCGCGTGAACGGCGAGTACCGTAGACTTGACGATTGCGACCTTCTTCTAACCTGTGATACAAGGCCGTCGAACATCGAAGCGCGCATGGCACAACAACGAAGGCGCTTCAACAACAAAGCAATGCGTATGGATGTCCCATCCATACGCACTGGGGATGGCAGGATGCGTTCGTCACAGATCGCCTGCGCGCTGGCGGTGGGAGTGCTCTGTTTCTTCGCGGAGCACATAAGTTCGGCTCAGGTCGAAATATCGGACTCCGCGAGCAGCGACTCGGATCCAATGGCTGGGTTCACTCCTGAGCAACGACGCCTCATTCTGCAGCAGCGCTTCAATCCTCGGCGGCCCGAGTTGCCCGTCGATCCTGACAATTGGGTTCGTGACGATCCGAGCACGCGCGACAACGCGCAGACCCGCCAGTGGAGGACGGATTTGAAGGAGTGCGGCCCAGAAGCGGATCACTTTAGGACCGCGTTGCTGGAATTCGAGAAGCTTGCACCTCGCGACAAGGTCCGAGGCGGGGCCGAATGGAACGCGTTGGCAGCGCAGGCGGCGCAGTACAGCAGACTCTGCTTGGAGGCGATCGGAGAGACATCGCCGCCGCGCGAAGTCGGAGCATATCTGAGCAGCGTCGGAGTGCTGGTGGATACCCAGGAAGCGTTCTGTGGCGCGATCGCACTGACGGACACGATGATTCTCACGGCGCGCCATTGTTTCTATTCCATTGACGGCGACATCCCCAACGCGTTTCATGAATCACTCCGTGCTGGGCACGTGCAGTTCGCCTCGTTGCGCGATTCCTCGCCTCTGATCGAGGTAGCAGGAATCCGCGTATCCGACTCACCCGTGACAGGTACGGGCCGCATCACGCATCTCAACGACTACGTCTTTCTCGATCTTCGCGCCTCGTTGCCCGGCTTCACCGCCATTCCACTCTCAAGAGATTTTGCGAGCAATGCGGTAAGGCGAGTGTGGCTTCCAGGGCCCTTCCGCTTTGCATATGCACCTGATGCCAGCGATCTCGCAGCTGCAGCCCGGACGAGCGCGCGCTGGTCGCGGTCGGGCTGGTGCCCAGCGACGATCTCTCGCAGCGGTTGCGTTCAGCACGGCTGTCAATCGGTAGGTGGATTCAGTGGTAGTCCGCTGCTCGAGCTGCAAAGCGACGGGACCGTCTCATTGCTGGGGCTGCACAGGCAGGCGAACGACGGTACCGGGCTTTGCGCGGTGTCGGGCCAGCGATCGGGTAACTTTGCACTGGCCGCAAATCGAATCGCCGGCATCGGCGTGACACCATAGAGGGACGAAGAGGATGCGCTACCAATTTATCTTGTGTGTGCTCGTGTGCCTCCCGTTGCAGGTTGCGAGCGGTGCCGAACCCGCGCGCGCTCCGACAGCCGTATTCGTGGCGCCGACGTGTCCAGTGTCGGAAGAGTCTCCTAAAGTGTCGGTGGCGGCGGAAAGCATCGGCGCGGTGGTCCTGGCGGCGCTGATCCCATCGCTGGTCAACAAGACACTCGATGCCGTCGGTAACTATCTGCAGAGCAAAGCGACAGACACGGAGAGCCGACAAGAAGCGAGCGTAGGCGCTTACTTCTATGCAGTGGACGAAGATGTCCGTCTCAGTCTCAACAATCAGCTGGGTTGCGTCATCTTCATACAGGGAGGTTTCAAGGCTGCCAAGCCCTCTCGCCGCGATGAAGACTTGCCGCAGATCCCTGCGGAGAAGTTCAAGACTCTGAGTGAGACGTATGGGCTGGTGGCACAACCCGATCTATACGCAGAGTTCCTGTTCGAGGTCTCGCACGACAAGACCGCATTTCGTCTCGTGCCTTCGCACTTGCTGTATAGGAAGTCGCTATCGGGCAAGGGTGGCATCCAGGGCATCGCATTCCTGGTTCAGTTCAAGAAGCCGATCGAAGCGGCAGGCGGTGCAGTGTTTGCCGTGGCAAACCTTCCATTCAAAGGACTGCTGCCCCCGGTGCAGCTCGATAAGACGTTCTTTGCGAAGTATGAAGAGGCCCGCAATGCATCGACGTGGATGCCCCCTCTGGCACTGCCAACCGGCGCTGAGCAACGCATCGCGTCCCTCCAGACTGCTGTTGACGGAATCGGAAAGCACGATGCGGTGTTGGCCGCAATAGACCAGGCGAACATTCGTCAACCGGATGCTGACAAACAGATCTGCCAGAAGCAGAAGGCCGAAGCGGGCCTGCTGAAAGAACTGGCTAGCCGGCTCAAGAAGGCACAGCAGGACGCTGCCCCTCTTCAGCTCGACTTCGGGATTGCTTCGATGGAGGTGGAGGGACAGCGGGCAATTTTTACCAAGGTTCCCAGTGCCGCCAATCGACAGGCGCTCCGCGAGGCCGAGAATCGCAAGGCGCAGGCGGCACAGGCGTTGAAGCCCTACGCGGAAGACCTCGATTACTACAGTGCGTGCTACGGATGGCGGATGCTCGACTCACAGCGCGTAAATCTCATGCGTGCGCTCCAGCACCTGGGTCCAGTCGATGTGTCACTGACTGCAGTCGAGACACGCGATCCTGGCAGCTTCATCAAGTTCGCGGCTGCAGTGTTTGCCGGTTCCAAGGAGACCATATCTACCAATATAGCGGCCGAGCTCGACGAGAAGATGGAGAAAGAAAAGAAGAAGGAAAAGCAGACAGCGGAGCTCGCGGCGTATAAAGAGCAGATCGAGGCTGAGACGGCGCGTATAGCGTATGAGAGCGAAACCGATCCCCCGAAGAAGGCGACCGCGGAATTGAATCTGCGTCTCGCAAAGCGCGAGGCGAACGTCGCGTTCTTCAACCTCGGGTGGCCTATCCCATATCCGGAGCTGTGGCCCTGAGCAGGCGGCTGGACATACACGTGCTTCTTGCCCTCTTCAGGATTCCAGAATTGACCTATGGTCTGTTTCTGGATGGACGCGGCGCGGGCCGCTGACTAGCCATCCGCTTTCGGCAAGCCGGCGGTGCGTACCGCGCGCAGCACTTCTCGAAAAACAACATCGAATGGTGGAAGGTGGCTCATCTGGTGTGCGAGACGCGTAGCCCAGAGCCGCCGCAGGCGATCCTCCTTGGCGGCGATGGCCTGCTCCATGCCAGCAACGACACGTTGCCGCAATGCCAGCTTGGCATCAAGTTCAGCACGCATCTCCGCAATGCGCAAATTGGTTGAGCCGAACAGATACCACAGGTCATACAGATCGCGAGGTTCGTTGCGTGCCCGGTCGCTCAGGGCCAGCAGTTTCTCGACCACGATCGATCTCTTCGATGGCGTAGACCTTCACCGTCGGTCCTTCAGGTAAGTCGTCGAAGTTGTCGTAGATGCGCTGAATCGGGCGATCCTGCAACGCAAAGCACAGGACTTCGTTGATCGTGATGTCGACCTTCACATCATTCGGGGCGGGCAGCGGCCCCTGGTAACGCAGATAGAACGTGTGGCTGTTCTGATGACCGTGGCGGTCTTCGCGATCGAATGCGATGCGAAGGCCGCAGGCGGCTTCGATCGCCGCGAAGATTTCGTTCAATCCCGCGAGGATGCCTTCGAGAGTAATCGGGTGCGTTAGCGTGAAGTCCAAGTCTTCAGAAAATCGATAGTCCTCGAACCAGCAGCGTCGCAGAGCGGTGCCACCTTTGAAAGCGAGCACGTCGCGTAGCGGATGGCCGGCCAGACCTGTCAGGAACCAGGCCAGCACGTAGTCGCGTTCGATGACGGCCTCGGGAATGCGCCTGCCGCCGGCGGTCACCAGTGTGTTCGAGATTAGCGAAATGTTGCGTTGAGGGATCATCAGCCAAGCCTCACCGCATCCAGTTCGTCGGGAGTCACGTTGAGCTGGAGCCGCCAACGTGAGAGGAAGGCCCCTTCGGCGGGAAGCAGTGGATCGAGTCGCTGGTAGGTTGCCGTTAACGTGTCGCGCAACGAGTCGAGCGTCGAAGCATCGGCCAGGCTGTAGTGCTCCAGTAGGTAGCCAAGGCGACGCACAACCGCGCCGACGCCGAGACGTTGTGCGTAGTCCACCAATCGTTCGGCCTTCAAAACCTCCCGCTTTATCCACAAACCCTTGGCGACCTCGGTGATGCCGCCGGAAAATGCCGGGTGTCGCAGACCATCGATGATGGTGCGCTCCATGTCGCTGATCATTACGAAGCGCTCCTTGTCGACCCAATGCTTCACTACACCGAAC
>Ga0307509_10001811_pt1 | contig 35364 bp, 29 predicted proteins | sample 10_EM_MG_FD_202245 | JGI IMG/M metagenome (GOLD analysis project Ga0307509, IMG submission 202245) | Populus trichocarpa ectomycorrhiza microbial communities from riparian zone in the Pacific Northwest, United States - 10_EM | ecosystem: Host-associated > Plants > Roots > Unclassified | place...
AGCAGGACAGGGTGCTCGCACAAGGTCGGAGTAGTGGTGAATGTCAAAGGCTTAAATCTGATATCTACTTAAGTTTAAGCGTTTGGCATTCTACTTCGATAACCAACTTTTCCTCAAGAGAACTTATCGAGTGAAGCTTTCAGCTTAACGATATTAAGTTTAACCGTTTTGATTCTTCGTGAATTATTGACTCTATCTTTATCTTCTACTTTAAGTTTTGGTGCAGTCGCAACCTTAGAGTTCACCTCTCTATAGGGTGCCCCCGTTACAGCTGGTACGGTCGGACTTTTCAAAACATCGTGACACCGTTTCCGTCAGACTTCCTCGCACTTCTCGTGTCGGCTAGCCCTCCGCCCTCCGCCTCCCCGACCTTTGGATCGGCTGGCACCCTACAGCTTGTGGCTCTACGCCCGCACTCAGACCTCTGCACCCTTCTGATGTCCTCGGACTAGGGGCACATGTTTAAACCTTCTTTCCGGGTCCTGTTTCCCGAAATAGCGGACCAGATCTTCCTCCATCTGCCACGAGCCTTTCTTCTTTAGGCGGCATCCTCTCGAACTTGATCGCTCTTCCTGAGCCTCGGCTGGCGGGGCTGTATGCCCCCGGGAGTTACCTCCCCTTGTTGTGTCCCCGAGACCCATCGTTCAGGAGTCCCTATTCCTTCGGGAGATGGGCCCAGTGGGGCTTTACTACAGTTTAGCTTATAGGTCGTTTGATTTGCGGGGGTGGGTTTGCTTTTCTTTGTTGGTTGTGTCTACTGTCGGTTGGGGATATTTTTCTTTTAGGCTAGGCTTTCGCGGGGGTTTATTGGTTCGTGGCTTTCTGTTAGGCGGGAGCCTATCTCAAAGTCTTGCGAGATAACTCAGGCCGATAATCTTAATCGTAGACGGAGATTGTCTAGGAAGGCTCAATGATTCAAAATAGAGGTAGGTAAAGTGATAAAGATTTTTCTAGCGTAAAAACTTATATTGATAAGATCTCTTCTCCGTTGCTTGATAATGTTCAAATAGCTCGGGAGGCACCTCAATATTTATATGCCGCGTCTGGGTGGTCGCGGGCTACATCTAGTTCTCATACTATCTAAGTACCTACGAACAAACTCTAGTTCCTTCAAAAAGTGCGAACACCATTTGACCTTGACAATTCTGTTATCTCACTTCAACTTCCGAATCGCAACACCATGAAATTACCTGACGGTGCTCCCACACATCAGTCCATTGGTTACGATCCATCTTCGTCGGCATAGAGTCTTGCTTACCATTTGCATACGCAGAATGGTCTCCATGATCGAACCAACAAAGAGGGCAGCTTTGTTATCGAACCTCTCAGCATTGCAGACATATTCTGCAACCGACATCTGCGAGGTATAAGATAGACTTGTCATGATAATCGCTCCAATAGCCATTATCCCTCTATAGTCATATCGTTATCGTATGGTTCCGTCAGTATCCGTAAGATACTATTAATGTGCGTGAGTGTGGGTATGCCTGATGGCTCAGACTACCTCATCCGACAATACCATTCACTTCTGCGACTTTCATCGTGAGAGCGTGGAGTATAGAATGTATTGCCTAACCATTGTCCGTAAAAACGTCCTGTTACTTAGTGACCACTTTCGCGACTCTTGTCTTTAGTGCTCAGTAACATTCTGCGACGTGGGCCGACTTGGCTCGAACCACTTGCATAAGCTCGCCAAAGGCCTTCCCTCATATGTCCAGCGAACGGGATCCGGTCGGACGGACGGCCGCGACGTTTACGGGGTTACGAGGAGGGCTCCAATGACCTTGTCTTTGGTGAGGGGACGCAACTATGGTGGCGTCTGCCGATGTAGGGCCGTCCCAACGCTGGTGCGGGAGGGGGGTGTTGGCTTGTCCTTTTGAACTCATAATCCTAAGGTAGGGTAATTATAGGTCTTTATTCACTAATGGAAGGCTAAGCCTTCCGGTATGCCTAACACTTTCAGGCCCGTAGTCTCATCTCCTTGTAGTTTCTACTCATATTACCAGGCGGAGGTTGCTTTGTCGGGCAGGGTCAGAGGGTTTTAGCTTGGGGATAGCGGGAAGGACTGTAGTTGGAGGTTTTGGTCCACATGGCTTACGTTGCAGCCGAGGACCCTTGTACCTAACACCGTGGGATGAGCACAGTTGTGCATTTTTGCCCCAATAGAAACAATAAATAAGCAAGATTAAAAAAAAAAAGAAAAAAAAAAGAAAAAAACGGTCACAGTAGTTAGCACGAACCATCTCCCCTACACCTCCGGCGATTGAAATCTCAACACCAGGGAAATCATCGTGGGACGCCACCACCACCCCCTCTCCTCCCCCTTGATGGCTTCTGCCTAGGGGAGTGATGCTATCTCCCCTCCTCTCCCTTAGGGGTTTACCCCCTCCTCTACGGGGTTCTTGTTCTTGTTCATCGTTGACTCCCGCTCATGAAGTTCAGTTCTCCCCCTTACCCCGCACTTCCTTTGCCCCTCGCTTAGGTTTTGCACGGGCGGCATTTCACCCCCTTCACTCACGGTCGGCGCTGAGCTTTCCAAGCCCTTTGCGAAGTACCTTTCCATCTCGGTTATGTGGTCCTGTCGGGGAACACTTCGGTTAGTAACTTCAGCACCTCATCCTCGTTTCGCATTCGGAAAAGCATCGGCCGCGGTTACTGTAGTCGGTCGTCTCAAGTGTTTGGACTGCCTTTCTCCTCACATCCTCCCCTCTCCGCCCTCTTGGTCTTCGTCCCGTTGCTCGGTTACAGCAACATCCACCCCCTCCTCTTCCCACCCCCTAAGCTGGCACCTTACTGCTTCCCGCCCGCGGTCGATCTTTCGGTCGCTATACAAAATCCCGCCTCGGTTACGCCCGTCCTTCTGGCCGTCGCTAATGCCGTTTTGGCACACCCACCCGAGCCCCCTCATCAGAGTCTCTGCCATTCACTATCCCATCCTGCCATCGGGCACCGCTTCGTTCCCCGGCACCGCTCCGGCGTGCAGGTCCACACTCTCACTTCCTAGCTCAGGCTGATACACGTCACTTATCAGACGTAATTTTCCTTTGTCAGGGGTTCATACATTTCTTTTGTTCACCTTATGGTTTTCGCAGATTTCACTAAGGGTTCTCCTCTCCTTCCTGCTTGTTTCTTTCCTTTCTATTTCCTTCGGGTGTACGTGTATATTCGTGGGATTTGGTTGGGCGATAGGCGAGATGTGCGGTTGGTCTCATACCAGAGGGACTTGGGGGTTTGGATGTTTCTTGGGGTGAGGAGGGCAGGGTTTTTGTCGGCCATATCGTTAAAGATGCATGCTGTCTTTGTACCTTAATAAAACAAACGCACTTGATTTAAAAAAAATAAAAAATAAAAAAAAAAAAAAGACGGTCACAGTAGTTAGAATTCTTCACGCTACCATCTAAGTACTTTCTTACAATATAACTTTACCTTTACCTTTACATCTCACTTGTATGCAAGCAACCTAGCTCTTAAGCGTCAGAGTAATTATGAACGTGTTAAGACAAGGACAGTCTCACATCTCTCTCATGAGAGAAGAGGTCACAATACGAATAAGTTCTCTCGCCACCTCTCGCCAATAAGATATTGGAGTGAGATACGAAGACTATACGATAGTCTAATACGAAAGACGAGATTATCAGTTAATCTTGGAAAGAAGAACACTCTCCCATATATAAACCTATAAGAACTATAACAATAGTTCTAGATACTCAGCTAAGTACTTCGTTACCTTCTTGCATAACTAACCCCTCCAGGGTAGGATTGTTACAGCGTTCATAAGAGTCTTCAATATGATGTGGCTGAATGCCTCAGATACGTGTGGACTCGATCGGTTTCCCAATAATACTAGCGATTGAAGGATTCTGCTTCATGAAAGTCAGAACCCATTTCCTTCCCAGCCGCCTGCTGTCTCCTCCGATTGACAACATAAAACCTGCCATCTCTCTCATTCGAGCATGAGAAGCGGCATATCCGCATGCCTTCTGATCAAGAATCCAGCTGCAAAGAGTTGATTCTTGCTCAAGCGATAGACGTTGTTGGTCATGGTGGCCGATATGTGCTATAGATCCACCGGCCCGACGGCTCTGGAGAGTTGTGCGAGCAATATCATATTCCTTTGCTGCTTTCCTTTCAGACATGCCATTTTCAATAGCATCCAGAGCTAGGGAAATCATTTCCTCATGTGTATTCATCGTGGGATTATGATATGGTTGGCTTTGAGTTGGGGGTTGATTGGTCAGTTGTCGTTGTCACGTTGGCCGAAAACTACGGGTGGCCGAAAACCCCATACGCGAGCTTAATGACATTTGAAGCTAGTTAAAAGTAAAGAAACACAGCAAAGTGTGGTAAAAGAACCCGGTAAACTAGGATTTATGACAAAGCAGACAATTCTTGATAATTTACTCCTCTCCCGGCTTCTGAAGAATGAATATTTCCTGGTTTTTTTGCTTACTAAGTCTTTAAGGAACCCCCCCTTCTATCCCCATTTTTCAGAAACCCCGATTCAATCCCTCCCCCTTCTAACCCCCCGGGTTCGATCACTGAAGGGTTTCTTTGCAACATTGGAATCAGCACACTCCGAACACAGGTTTCTTCCATTGTTATTAATATCAAAGTGAGTCTAGCGAGATTGTGGATTGAACTGCGCATTTTCTCAAACAGAACTCGAGTATGCACGACAGGGGAGCGGAGCTATCATGGATGCAGGAGATGAAGATGATGCCTACTATACTCGTGCCTCTTATGATAGCTCGCCCACCGTGACGAAAAAAGGCTCATGCGGGTGGCTTCATTTTCCTTCCCAGGGTACTACGCCACACGTCCCACAAGAGTATTTTTTTCTGACCTTGCGCTAAGCATGCTTGCCCACTTGATCCCTGGTAGAGGCTAAACCTCCCAGTTGCTCTATGGACGCAGCGAGACCACCTCATTCCTATCGGTATTTTTCCCCTTTTCGGAGTCATGTTTGGGGAATACTTTATTACAGAATCTGAAAAAACAATTGGATAGGAGCTAGAGCAAAGTGAATTGAAACCAAAGCAATCATGCCAACAGGAGGGCATGACGAACGCAGAGTTGCAACAATTTAAACTTCTCGGGGAGCAATGATTCGGGATGTTTAAGGAACCTCTCACTAGCCACAATCCGATCCTTGCAAGAATGTGGGTATCGTGAGCCCCACTATAGCCAAGCCTTTCTCTTGATCCGTGGTTGAGCTAGGAGTATGACACTGTTTTAATATCCTTCCTGGACAAAATTAACTGCGCGTCTACAAACATCAAAAACTCCGGCCATCACTACCACACCCACCAACCCCAATGTCATGGGAACCACAAAAAAGCAAATTAAAAATGTAAATTATAGTACAATACCTAGTAAGAACTAATATTTGATCCAGAAAGATTTCTTTAGATGACGTTAGACGTGTAGAGTAATAAGTAAAGTAACCAATTAACTATCTGCACGATTAGAAGCCTGACACCAGAGGAGGATGTCATCATCTTAATTGTGTCGCCGCATTGAAGAGGGCAACAAGCGTCCTGAAATAGATCGCTTAGAAAAACTTTTACATTCCCACGTCTTCCTTTCCCAGCTCCTCTTTCCTCTTCCTCTGGATAACATTCGTCGCACCCCTTCTTTCCCCCATCTAGCCTCACCGATCTTTTCCTCTTCCATTCCCTTCGATTCTCCCACTTCGCCTCTTCCAGTACCAACAACCCTCCATCTTCTCTTCACCTGGACTTTTACTTCACTCCCATCTCGTACTTTGTTCTCCAACTTTCGAATTATGATTGCTCCTCCTTCACGCGAGAGGTGATGAATTCCAGATATGTAACCATTGTTCTTGATGCGCAAAGTGCATGCTATCAATCACACCACAAAGCGCCGGTGATTTGCAATAATAAGGAGGGTTGCGTTACTCTCAATATTTGGTGGGCCCTTAATTTTGTCCACGAAAAATAGTATGGGAAAAGGAAAAATAAATTTAGGTATAATATTACTCGTACAAGTAGCTGTAAGGTGGATGACGCTTCGCGATCACATCTCCAACCCCTTCACCGCGCACTATTTAACCCCAATGCCACAGAGTGGCTTGCGTCTAAATATCAACTGTGGTTCAAAACGCCAAGAGCTTGTTGACAGCCTTCTGCTGGTTGAAAAAAGCAATGTGCGGGGCTACACCCTCCCGCTCCCCGGCTTCTTCCACCATATATGTATTATTGCACTCAACTATTTGGTACGATAGGGCGCAAAGTAACTTATTTTCCTCTATGAGATCCAAAGCCAATCCAGATGTAGATTCAATTTGCGCATGGGCGTCCAGCCAGTACTCTGTAAGCATTAACGCACGTATAGTGATAGCGGAAGCGCAGGCGTGTGTAACGCCGGGGCCTAATGAGTTACAACCCCCGCTTTTTTTTTCAATTCCTTCAGATTTCACCGCGCCCGGGCACGGATCGCATTCCCACTACATACAATTCCTCTCTCGCTCTCTCATCAAGAAGGGAATTCGGATAATAGAAGACGGAACTAACACCTTTCCTACAGCAGACCACCTGTAATTCCGACCAGCCCCACACCAATCACCTGTTCGACAATACAGGTATTGTCTACTTCGTTTCCTAACCAGAGGCCGAGGGGCATCAAATCCTAAGTTAGTCATCGCCACTTGAACAACCGCAGCAATAACAAGATTTATGACCGGCCAACTCGATAGAATGAGGAACTGAGCACTAGAAGCCAGCGGCTACCGAAAATGACTTGATGCGAAAGATGGCTGTGTTTAGCCTGTGCTATTAAGTTACGGGAACCCGGGGGTGGGGAAGAGCTTCATTAGGTAGCAGGTGTTACTGGGGCAAGGTGATGTAGTTATCTCTGATAACCAGCGAGTAACAGTTCCCTAGCGGTTAACACTCTGGGCAATCAGGGTACGGGAAAAGATGTTGCCGCTATCGGGCGATTTCCTTGTTCAGCGGGAACAGTCCATGGCGAGTATTAGGGCCATTCCAAAGCAGGTTACTAAGAGGACTCCCACGCGGTATACGGAGGGCAATTCTGAAGGCTAAAAACGAGTTTGGCGAGGCCTCCTACCCCTTAATTAGTATGACAGATATTATGTACGAGACCGTACAGTACATTCCTACCGCAGCTATTTATGTACGGGCACTTTAGACGAATCCCCTGGGAACCACGAACGGGAGCTCCTAGAGTTACTCCTAAAAATCGTTCGGGTATCCTAAACAATCAAGTATCCCTTACCCGAAGATCCTATTATCGCTGAAAAAATCGTGAGATGTTGAGGCGGTTGGGATACCAGTTAGCCCTACCCTCATGGATATTGGGGGTAGTCTAGAGATGGGGTTTCTGTTAAATTGTCCATAGGGCATGCAGTTAGGCGGTAGTGCGGGTATGCGGATATGCGGATATGCGGCTAGGAGATATACGGATATCAGGCATGTGGCTTTGTGGTTTGCAGTGATTGGGCACTCAGCAGTGGCGGTTTTCACATCCGATGCCGATAGGCATAGGGTACCGGTTTCGTGGTTTTATTGATGTCTCTGGACATAGGGTATGAGGTATTGGATATTTCGTTTCTTTCATACCCTATGGCACTCGGCATACAATATTTGGCACACTGGGGGGTATAGGCCTTAGGGATCACGCAGGATCATGGGATATAACATATTAGGATAGTTCTACATTACTTGAGATCGTCAGTGATCAGGTGTTTTCAGCTGTGTGTGTTTAAGGTTGTGTTGCGTTTCGGGAGTGTTTGGTTGTTGTCAGCTGGGCGGGGGGGAGATGTACTGTATGAAAGTCGGAAATTCAAGACTTAGAAGGCATATTACAAGTGCAATTCAGAAACACAAGACGCGAGACAGCTTCAAAAAGACGCCAGCCCTTCGCTGGCATTTCACCACACTATTCCCAACCGGCTTTATGATCTCACGACACCACCAGTGCCTTCACGCCAGAAACTATTGATCGCTTGCATGGATGGCCAACTATGCAGACGATTAGTGTATCGGAAGGAGAGGAAAGAGACTCCAACAAGTGCCGCTCTAAATCTATTGAATTCAAGCAAGAAGAATGGAGAGGGGAATAAGAGTGATTATGTAGTAGAAGACAAAGACAACCGATACTCAAAATAAATAGCGAGATAGATGCACTATCAAACATAAATCCATTCTACAATTGTGGAAAGAAAGGTGAGATTACCTAGGAGTGGGAGAAAGGCGAATCTAACCAGAAACTTCTAATTTAGCCCCTAAAGCGAGAAATGAGAGAGTGAAAGAAGATAAACAAATGACGATCGAAGACAACAGACCAAAAAGCTCATTGATGGAATAGTAGTTGTAAACGGGCGACGATTTCCATGACGCAGGGTGAAAAACTCCAGGGAAACACCGAGCGGGGACACAATTACTGGATACATCAAGAGTGTCGGGTCTGCAGCAGCTCTACAACTATATGGTGCCCTTCGTTCGCGGCGAGCATAAGCGGTGTTTGGCCATATATATTTGAACTGTTGGGGTTGACATCTTTCTACCCCAAAGTAGCTTCACAATTCCTTGATGGCCATGTCTGGCAGCCAGCAAGAGCGGTGTTTGGCCATACCATGTGTGTGGGATTTCGGGGTTGAAATCATTCAGTCCCAATAGTAGCTTCACAATTCTTTCGTGGCCATTCTCGGCAGCCCATGAGAGCGGTGTTCGGCCGGAGTTACTTAAACTATCAGGGTTGACATCTTTCCGGTCCAACAGTAGCTTCACGGTTCCTTCATCGCCACTCCGGACAGCCCACCCAAGCGGTGTTCGGCCATCCCCTGTGTCTGGGATGTCAGGGTTGACATCTTTCCGCTCGAATAGTCGCTTCACTGTTCCTTCATGGCCTTGCTTAGTGGCCCACAAGAGCGGTGTTTGGCCATACGTTATGTCGGGGATGTTGGGGTTGACGTCTTCCCTTCCCAATAGTAGCTTCACTATTCTCTCATGGCCGTTCCCGACAGCCCACAAGAGCGGTGTTCTGTCAGATTGGCTTGAACCATTGGGGTTGATATCTTCTCGGCCCAGCAATAGCTTCACTATTCCTTCATGGCCATTCTTGGAAGCCCATGAGAGTGGCGTTTGGCAATACAACCCGTCTGGGATTTCGGGGTTGACACCTTTCCGCTCCAATAGTAGCTTCACTATTCCCTCGTGGTTTTTCTGGACAGCCAACAAGAGCGGTGTCCCACTTGGTTTACCAGAACCATTGGAGTTAACATCTTCCAGCTCCAACAATAGCTTCACTATTCTCCCATGGCCATTCCAGGCAGCCCACGAGAGCGGTGTTTGACCGGATTGACATGAGCGATTGGGGTTGACATCTTTGCGCGCCAACAGTAAGTTCACTGTTCCCTTATGGCCGTTAGTGGCAGCCCACGAAAGTGGGGTTTCGCCGTAGTTACATGAGCGATCGGGGTTGGCATGTCTCCCGCAAAATAGTACGTCGGCTGCTCGCGCTGCCTTCCCCCACCGGCGACCTATGCTCTCGGGATTGACAAATCGCGGTCCTAAAAATAACTTCACTACTCCCTCATGTCCATTTCCTGCCGCCCATGAAAGTGCGGTTCGGCCAGAAATCGCTTCCTGCAGATCAGGTTGGATATGTTTTTGTCGCAAGAGCAAGCTCACAACTTCTTCATGCCCTTGTCTTACAGCCCATATGAGTGGCGTCGTGCTCGCACCATCTACCTCGTTCACATCCCATCTTTTCATCTTTATTAAAGCACTTGCGACTTCGGCAATGCCGAAGTACGAGATGCAATGCAGCGCAGAAAACGGTTCATCGCCCGGGTGCCTGTACCGGGGCAACCCGCCATTGATCGACTCCTAGAGGATCTTGGCTGATCTGTGACCATCGAAGTGATTAAGAAGCTGGAGTGCATATGTTATTCCGCGGTCCGAGACCTCTATTCGCATGTGGGTTCCCCAATATATGGAAGAATATTCAAGGAAAGGTATGGATCGCGGGTCAGAGGGTAGTCGAGCTGAAAAATCCTTGATGTGTTGAAAGTTGAGATACGTTAAGCATGTTTCAGCCATAGTCGAGTGAGCTCTGTTAAAAAGGTCGGGGTCTGCGCGAAGGTACTCTTGGAGGGTAAAATGAATCAACCTAATGGTCGAGCCACTCTTTTCCAAAGTAACGAGTCCTTGACAACAATTAATCAGGGTCGATAACGTAAGGATGTCATCGCTATTGTGATTGGTTGACCCTATCCGGATCGCGATGGCGTGACATAGCTCGTGCACCTGCAAAGGCCGTCTCGAATGGGACACCTACATTAGGACGGCTATCTTGAGTCTTGCTTTCTCCTTACCCTGAGCCTTTATCCTTCGCAGTGTCGCCCCGTACGCGCCCCCCAAGTCCAAACAATTCTTCATTGCTCTAAGCCTTTGCCTCCTTCGATATATAGTCATCTCTTGCAGAATAGTCTCAATGCTTAAGAAGACAAGGAGGAATCTACATAAAATATCTTTTAGTGCACAGCCATAGGAATTTTTACCAGTGTCCCCTTCATACTTACATTTCCGAAACTCTTCCGGGGATTGTCTGAATAATTTCTTCCTCTAAATTCTCGTTCATCGCTTCCGGCATCGTATCCTCCTTCAGTTTCTCTCGGAGGAATGTGATGATATCATTCCTGGCGGGTGTTATTGATCTAATCGCTGGCGTTTGCCCAAGGTGCTTCTCAACCTCCCCCAGGATACGCGGCCTTCCCGTCATTAATTTCCGAGCATGAGGGGACTCTTGGAGAATTTGGTTGAGTAAATGGGGAAGCTTTTTCCGATGCCCTGATGGGCACTCATCCAGGGCGTCAATGTATATAAATGTGGATCGTGAGGACGCGATATCCTGCAAGAACTCCAATATTTCCGAAGGCGCCAGCACCTGGCTACCGACGGCCTTCCCTCGGTCTCGGAAAGCTTCGACTATACCCTCCGGAACTTTGTCGAGTCCACGAACAACTGGTTTCAGCACTGAACCCAGAATCGCATCAGGGGATTGCTCTTGGAAGGAAAAGTCGAAGTAGAAGCAGGCAACAGCAGCGCTTCCTTCCACTGCTTTCTTGCATAACGTATCTATCACGAGCGAGCTAACATCACAGCCTATTAGGAATACCTTTCTTTCTTCAAGTACCCTCTCTCTTACCTATCTAAGGTACAATATATTTTGCAAACTCTGGGGCTTCCGTAACAAAACAAGGCTGAACCTTCAGTACTGCGCCCACCGGTATAACTAAACCAATTACGATATTCCTCAGTCTATAAGAGCCAGTCTCCTACCTTGTCGATCCTACGAGCTCGGATGTTGTGGTGTCGTATCTGGAGTTCGAGTGGCGATAGCCAGGCCAAAATTTCGGACTCCTCGTCGGCCACTGGATAAACATTGTTAATGACATTGAAAGAGTTGGTGTTGTTGCTGAATTGATGCTGAGACATTTTTGATTTTTCGCTGTTCCGGGGGTTAAAGAGAATGGGTTCTTGAGTAATTTGTTCGATAGTGTGGGTTGATGTAATTCCTTGGGAGGGGAGGAAGAAAAGCGGGGGCAATCGTCGTTTTGAAGTGCAGGCATGGGATGAAGGCCTGGGCTAATCAATCTACCCGATAATGGCTAACTATCTGTGAAACCAACAGAATTGTGGACTCCTGTATTCTCAATCGAGACAGGGATTATTGCGCAGGTTAGCGTAGATTAACTAAGCGAATACCCACTCCAGGGTGCTTGTTTCGTTAGACTGTGCCTCTTCCCCTCCAATGGTGTCGGGTGAGTCTGCGGTCTCATATTTTGTCGCATCCTAGCTGATGTAGATTTGCCTTTCGAACCTAATCGGAAGGCCAAAGATGTGCTGTTATTCGTGGGTCGGGGATCTCAATTTTGAAAGGGGGGGGGCGAGATATTGGGTCTGTTTGGCAACGCACCCCTAGGGCATCACGTCTTGCAGCGGCCACTTAAGAGAGCGCTCAATCTAACTTATCGTTTTCAGTCAAGCTTTATATCTCGACATCCCCCCCCCTGTACGTTATTATATTAGCACGTCAATTGAGTTTGATGAATCCATGCCACCCCAAAAATCCTCACCGGCAACCGGGCTTTCCAATCCGATCAATGCAAGTCTCCATCGCATTGTGAATTGGGCTGCACATTTTTTTCAAACATCATGCACGACAGGCTGGTGAAGTCATTAGGAAGAAAGGAATACTCGTAATGTCCTGACATTTGTGAACACGACTACTATTGCATGATGCTAAGATCCTGGCAAAAAAGCTGAATTTTGGGTGTATGCAATAGCAGTTGTGTTCACAAACATCAGGACATTACGAGTACAGGGAGTGAACGGTACATGAACTCTACTCTACTCTTGCCTCGCATGTCTCCCACGATGATAAAGAAAGTTCAACTTAGTTGCTCCATTTTCCTCCCAAGTAGCTCCCTGTAACTTTATTATGCAGTGGCCCAAATGTCCCTTGGGAGTTTTTTCTCATCTTGTGCGGACCGCGCGTGCTAGCTTGGTCCCTGATAGATCCAAGTTCCGCAAAAGATAAACCTCCCGGTTGCCCTGTGGAAGCCAGGTGACTGTCCCGTTTTCTCTCCTTCCTATTACATAATATTTTTTCGTCTCCGCTCCAGGTTGCCTTCGGTGAATTTACTGGGGAAGCCCTCAGCGAGGCTTTGTATCAAAACAAACGCACTTTCGGTACGAATCGCCCAGAGCTACCTGCTAATTGTCAACCTGTCAAGCCTCCCTAAAGGATCTCCTAGCCGACAGGAGAATCTGGCAAGGGCGCCGCGGTTGGAGCTAAACCAAACGAAATCGAATCAATTCCAACCAAGTCAACAGGCGGGTCAAAGAACCAAGACCCAACCGCCGTTTAAACGCAAAGGGAGCGAGGATTGGGCATGCTTTATAAGATTCTCACTCGTTTTATCTCATTTTTTCCAGGCTATAAGTATTGTACGGCCAGCCGCGCCATAGCGAAGCTATTTTGTTGATCCTTAGTTGAGCTCTAACTGGAACGGGAAAAGATTTTAAGTATTGTGGAGAACAATTGGCCATTCGTTGTTCAGCCCCCAAGCATACTGTCCTCTGTTTTCCCTCTTATTTTAGACTTTCTTAGAGAATTTTGGTACTTGTACTAGTAAGATTGGGTATTTGGTAGCAGGCAATTACTTTCTTTGATGGTATGTAGGGTTAATACCGGACCTGTGTAGCCCCAGAACCCGAATTTGCGAAATCAATAAATTGGGGAGGAGTACGTGATGTTACTGTCCCCAAGGTGACCTGCCAAGCTGCCAACACGTGATACAGAGCCATGTCCTGGCGTGTAGGCCTATTTCCATGCTCTCAATAGGGCAGTCCGCCCGTCCTCAAGGCGGACCGCGGTAGACGGCATTGTGTCGTCCAGTCCGGTTGTTTTCCAAACATGCCCTACCACTCACGGCCAAGGACTATGGGCCCCGTCTTCCCCGTGGGAAATGCCACATGATTGCCATTCCGGGGGTCACCTATAGTCCAGCACTCTCCTGCAGTCCCCATATTGCCCCTCGTGCTCCAGGCACTGGGAATCACTCGTTTCTTATCATTTTTATATTTCTTCTTTTTACGAATTGATGTTATGTCTGTTGCTCTGTTGTTTCCTGTATTTTCGGTGTTCTTCCTTGTCATTTCTTTTTTCCCTCTACTGTATCCCTTTCCGGGCTGATAGAACCAGGAATGAAAATACAATTTAGTGGTTATCACAGATACTGGGATTGTAATGTTGCTGCTGTTGAGTGCGATACAGAATTCCTTGATAGTAGGTTCTTGTACACGAGAATATATCAAGAATCGGGATGTATTTCTCACGTGATTGATATTTTCAGGGTCTGCCATATTTCCTACGTATTTTCCACTTCTGGAAAATAATGCGATATTGGGAGGGTCCTAGTCATATAAGGACCCATTCCCTCCAGTGGCCAAAACACTAAAACAAGCTTCTTTTATTGTCTTTTATGATAAAGACCGTTGAGGATACTGGCCTATTTTCTGTAAAGGTTAACAGCTACCCAGAATAGGTCCTCATGGGCAAACACTCCCTTAATACAGACATATTCACTAAACCTTGACTGATCTTGTCCAGCCCGTCCCTTGCACGTTCTCGGAAGTTGATTACGATAAGGTAAACTTTGCACAAACGGTAAGGTGGTTAAAAAGATCTAGTATTATATCATACTGTCAAAATGTGGGGAATGAGGTTCGCACTGAAGTAGCCAATAGACTAAGAGATTTGACCTGGAACTTAGGCACTCGATGGAAGTATAAGGAACTTAATTTTACCACCTAGAATACTTCGTTCATCCACTCTCGCTCGCTCTGCTCTAAACTGCTCTCCTCTCTAAAATCAAACTAAAGGTAAAAACAGGTGTATAATTAAAACAGAATACCACATACTGATCCAGCTATCGGTCACTAAACCTATCTCTGTGTTTGCCACATGTCCCTATTCCTCCGTAGACTCCAGTGACAAAGAAAAGAACATGTGGATAAAATTCTTTATCAAACATTCTCCCGTATCCGTTCCGTCTGAATATCTCCTAAACTATCCTTCCCACTCATATAACAAAGCAAAGTACATCCGCCTAAAAACATGCTCAGCATCCATAACCTCTTCTGATTGGCTGATGGTAAGTGGACAGAGGAAGACAATGTGAGGTTGGATCTATAGGAGGAGAGGATAGAATATTGGTTGCGGGAAGTAAAAGTAAAAAACAAAGTAGGCAATACAACCCAGTATTCGAATTAAATACACACCTTGCATCTACACATCCAAGATCCTCTCAATTCTCAGTGACATCAAAGTGGTGTTCAAGCTCGCCACTTAGGGGGTTTCGGCTGACCCTATAGCTTACTAACTGGGTGACACTGAGTGAGGTTTCACGATCAGTTGAGGTTGAACTGGAGCCCTCAAGTCTCGTGAGAAGTGCTGGGTTATATTAGTAGAGTATTGCAAGCGCTCTTGTATAGGTGGTATACTTCCAAGAAAACGTGCAGTGGAAAGGCAATCATCCTGACAGGGCACATAGCCAATATAGTAAAAGCCGACTATCCCACCTATGATTTGTGCACCAAGGATAAACCCCAAAGTCAAGCTCTATATCATTAACGCATCCCGGTCAGAATCAAGGAGAGTCAGTATTCTGGGACTTCGTGAACGAACCACTCTCAACCAATCTATCACCCAATGACCCCTGATTATTGGCCTAGAACCCATGACCTCAACTAACGGCCCATAATTATCATATGCAGCAATAACCCCCGCTGTATACTTCCCCACAAGCCATTGAGCAAGGTGGGTTGAATCCTCAAGCCTCTGCCCCCATGTCGAGCTATTTCTGTATCGAGCATACTGATATGAAGAATCATCACTATACCCACCAAACCCGATAGCACCCGCAGCGGTTACCGCAGTATGGTCAGGCATACTGTGAGAAGGTTCAAGGGGGCTAGCGTTCTGCACCTGGGAGATGGTTATGGTACAGCTAAAGAAGGAGCCAATTTCAGAGGTGGGATTCAATGTTTTATCTAGCAATTGTAGTATGTAGATGCGACTGCATCGTGGACCACAGGTCTCCGTATCAGACCTGAATCCACTAGGGGTTACGTATGTTCTAAATGAAACTTAATGTCAACTCTGGCATCAAATATCACGGAAGCTTCAACTAACGTTGTACCTGCAGCCCAATCCTGAATCTGGTAACATTCACAGATTAGCTCCTGCTTTCCCTAAGGTTGTAAGGCAGAGCACACCTGTATCCAATCAACTGTCACATTTTCCTCCAGACTAGAAATTATTGTATTGGTACCCTCCACTCCTACAAATTGTGCTACGCCAATCGGCCGATATTCACATAGTGGTGTAATACTGACTGATCGATTCGTTTTTGTTCTTAGCCTCCCAGAAGACATTAGTTGTTTCGTATAAGTGGACTCTTGGAACTGGTATCCCCAGAATTCCTCCAGTAAGTATAATGATTACGAATATTGGAAGAAGCTTGGTTCCTCACATAGTATATCCATTGTGTAGAATTTGCATCAGGGTAGTATTCTGGGAGATGATGTTCTGTATGCTCTGAAGCACCAGGGACCCCCAAAGGAAAATATGTTGCCACTAAAGTGTATCTGTCAACTAATGACTGATATAATTCTCCTCGAGATAGAAAACAGGTTCTTACTCTCACCATAGAAATGTGCTGCGGACTGCTGTACACTATATTCTGGCTCGAAATTCCTCTCTCCATCGTGATGAAAATAAAAATTACTCATATCTGTGATGTTTACAAGTCCCTCTGTCAATTGTACCATGACCATGCTTTCTGGGCTGTAGTAAAAGCCCAGAAAGGCTATAGCGAATTGCGTTCCCTATAAATAATACAATCAGACCAGGCGAGAGTGCGAGACGAGGGCCAGAAGTGGCTCAATACATACTCCTAATAGATATATCCAGGCACAGCAACCTAAGAGCTGGAGCGGCCGGTTGCTTAATACCTTCTTTCCCCACCACTCCTTCAACATCTTCCACAATATGTAGAAGTACAGCTCCACAAAACTCCGAATGCTCGAAAGACCTAGAATCATGTTGGCCTAACAGCCTATGTAAATATTTATGTCACTTAAGCCAGGAGCTTTAACCAACCTCGTTAATTGTGAACTTCCCAGAAGCCAGGATCTTCCACTTCATGACCTGAGCAATATATTTAAATGCTACCTATGTAAAATAGCGCTATGTCAGTTTGAGTCTACCAACTATCAAATGGATCTAACCTCCCCTGTAAAATATACTAACCATGGTGCTGGCTGACAACCATAGAGCCGAATAAATATATAGGCAATTAATATACCCCATTTTCTCTTGCGGAAACCCCTTGTTATTCTGGAAACCGTAGAAAATGACAAATGTCAACATGCCTGGCATAAGTAGCACGAATGCCTCCCAGGAAAACTTTATTCGCAGCAACTGTATTAAAGGGGAGGCAGAGTTGTTCGTCCAGGCCATCTTTTGCTCTCTTGTCTGCACAGAGGAATAAGGTGTTCCGTAGGGGTTTAAACTATACTTGGCTTCACTAATCAATAATCTAAATCCAAGAAATATACAAAAAGTGAACACCGAATGCCAATAAGTCAAGGGGAATATGAGGAGAGAAAGAGAGAAGATGTGCAATGAAACCAGGCAAGGGCACTGCTGAGCAGCTTAACGTACAAAAATGGGCTGTCGATCTCAAGATCATGCTGCCTGGCACCTAGTACAAAAAGAAAGAAAAAAGATCCCAATATCGCCGGGCCTCCTTGTCAGACCACCCCAATCGCTCAATCCCCTGGTCGACAAAGATACCCCGAAATCCACCTCATGCATTAGCGCCACTACTAGCCCTTTGGCATTCGAGCGATATCAAAAGCATGCGCACCCAGAACTACTCGAGTACAGTACTCGAGTAGTTCACCCGACTTAACGAAGTGGGCCAGACAAGACAGTTCCGTACAAGAGATGCCATGTAACCACGCGAGTGGCTGTGAGAGAAGCAAAAACACCTCATCGCAACACTTTGTGCCAACATGTTACCACTCTTTCCCAGCCAATAAACCCCAGGCACCTAGACTCTCCATGTACGACCCCCGACAAATAACTATGGCTGGAAAAGCACTTCCCAAGCAGGAAATAATCAACATTACTGGCTAGCCGAGCCAACCACATGTCTGCTCCTTCAGGTGGATCCGGGGAGGTGGTGAAAATAGTACTGCAGTGGCGTGAGGTCAATCATGACTCGACAGGCTGAATGTTTGCGGTAGAACGCCCGCATATGCCATCTTAGGGGGATATCAACGAGTGGTGGAAATACTTCTCGCATCAGGTGAGGCCTGCCCTTCCAGGACGAACAAGTACTGGCGCGGCCGAATTGAAGCGGGACATTTATGGTGGCGCCACCCATACAAAGTGTCCGGCTTCAATTTGGCCGTGCGAGTACTCGCGCGGTCGAGTTGCTCTTGGACACCCACATAGAGTAGTCATCGCCGGACCAATAAGTGGACAATCCGATGGTGGCAAGTGGCGTGATGCAATTTGCTATACTGTAGAAAAATCATCCCACATGAGATCCTTTACGAGCCCTCCAGGTACCTCTTCCTATTAGCATATCTCTTGAGCAGTCTCGTGCTATATACCTTAACAAAAAATGTCGGCATCACAAATCGAACTTGTCTTGACTCCACCAGTTCCGTTGCTCAAGAGAGCAGCGATCCTAACGTTGAACTGGCATACGGATATGTCTTATCGAAAGATAGCTGCAAAATTGAAGCTAAAGAAGTCTACTGTTGCAAGTATAATGAAGAGAGCAAAGGTAAGCATGAAGAATCTTGTGTGAGCCTAAATAGATAGTCACTGGCAGTACTAAGTAATATGTTTGGATTTAAGATTTGCGCATCAGATCCGAATGACTTTGATGATATTCTTGCATGTTTAGAAGATAAGCAGGAAGGAGGAAATCCTGAGAGATTTCCAGTAGGCTGCAGCGAGTTGCTTGCTCTACGAGATCTTAGCCAAATAGATGAAGATCACTGGCAAAAGACCTTTCCCAAGATTGCTGAGGAGTTGGGTATTAGAGCAGCATGCTCAACCCTCAAACAGGTCTTCCATAGCCAGCATCAAATCTTTCGACGAAAGCCAGCCTGCAAGCCCAGTCTCTCGATGGAGTAAATGGAAGCCCATCTTGCCTTCGCTCATATGGCATTACACATAGCAATAAATACTATTGTATTTACTGACGAGATGTGGGTGGAGTTTGGTAAACCACGATGGCAGCGAAATGTGTCACGATACTGTGGTGTTGATCGCAACACCTATGCCATTCACAACAAGGACACAGAAAAACGACCTATTCGTCTTATGTTCTGGGGCGCTATTATCCAAGGCTTTAAGGGCCCATGTCATGTTTGGGAGGAGGACTCAGTAGAGGATAAGAGGCACTTTCAGGAAATCGTGAATGAGGAAAATCAGGTAAGACACCAGAGACAGGAGTTCAACCAGCAGCAAGCCCAAGTTCCTACTAGCTGGCAGTATGAAGCTCTTACAAATCTCAACTCTATGATTGAGAACCTTAATAAAGAAGAAGGACAGAGTCAAAGGCATAAGAGAAGGAAGAGGAAGGCAGAGCAAATTTTTAAGGAGAAAGAGCTTGAATTTACAAGCAAAGGGGGTATTAACTGGGTTTCATATCGAGAACGAGTCCTACGGCCAAAACTCTATCCATGGATGGAGTCCTTGCAAAAAACACTTGGTGTTCCCTATCTCTACCTGGTTGAAGACAATGCTCCTAGCCACCAAACCGCCCGCCGAATTGATGAGGATGAGCGTCTATCGCATGGAATTCTGTCCTTGAATTGGCCGTCCAAGTCTCCCGATTTAAACCAAATCGAACCTATTTGGGACTATGAAAAGGATGAAGTTTCTACCTAGCAGTTTATGGGAGCTAGTCAGCGGGCAGTTAAGGGAGCGAAGGAGGTGCTTGTTAGGACTTGGGAAGAGCTTCCACAGGCTGTGATTGATCAAGAGTGTCAATCATTTCATGAGAAGCTTGAAAGCGTCATACTTCATGGGGGGAATAATAATTTCAATGGTTAGAATTATCTGAATAGATGACAGTCAGATACTCATGCTGGACTTTGGTGATAGCTTTCCTATACCGTATATGATTATTAATTACGTTACTGGTTATTGGTCCGGCGATGACTTCTCTATGTGGGTGTCCAAGAGCAACTCGGCCGCGCGAGTAGAGTGCCTGGATTGGAATGCTTCCCTACTTTATAGTTAAAAATTTAAGATTGAAACCACAGCCTCACGCTCAACAACTCCACGGTTCTCCCCGCCCGGTGCCCCAACTAACAGGCGCAGACAGGAGTATATATCGACGAGGCGCAATTCTCCTCATGAGCTACCGTGCTGCTCCAAGTGAGTCTTCCATCCTATCTTAAGCACACCCGGCTAACAAAGGAACAAACACTTTTCCACCGCTAGGCTTCCAGCCCTTTCCAGCTAACCTTACCGTGCTTCCGCTTTTTTCCTAGCTTTCCCGAAAGCTGCACGATCCCTGGACTATCGCGCATTCCTGCATTCGCAATGCTTTCCCGAACGTGCAAACAAAGACGTCCGAAGAACAGTATGCCAAGCCAAAGCGACTCTCCGGAGACAAACCCATGCTCGGATCCTCAGCGCATACTCGATAGAAAACTTATGCCTGAAGCCGGAGTCATATGCCTGAATCCTTAGCCCCTATCCGAAGCCACAAACAAGCGCACCCCCGGAAGCTAACTAAACAAAGGAAGTATCAAGAAATTATGGCGAGCAGCACCATTTTCAACAGCTTGTTTACTCCTCTCACATCTCTGACTTCGTTCTCCAACTCCCAGATTATTCTGGTTCCCCCTTCATGCCAGAAATGATGAATTCCAGATATTTCACCGTTATTCTTGATGCGCCCATTTCATGCTATCAGACACATCACGGAGTGCCGGCGATTTGCAATAATGAGGGTTATGTTGCTCTCAATCTTTGGTCCGCGGTTAATTTCATCCATGCACAACAGCCAGGGAAAGGGAGAGTGAAATTTAGGTATTACCCGTATCTGTAACTTAATGTGGAGAGCATTTAGCGACCCCTTCGTTCCCCTCACCTTACACAGTCTTTTCTTTGCTTTTTAATGTTTAGAACCTGCTACTAGTGCTGGATCCTAGGCCCACAATAAAATATTTGGTATTTAGTAGCATACTATTATATGATCTATCCAGGCCTATATGATTAAACCCAATCCAAGGCACCCAGAATCCAAAATTGAAAGGTAATAAATTGGCGAGTGCGATGCGCGATGACTCTTTCCTGTTTTCAGCATCATGGAGCCACCGGGTTGCCAACAACTAATCCATAGGACTATTCTTACACCTAGGTCTTCATAGGCAAACCCTCTACGGATGCCGATCTATTCAGTAAACCCTTACCGAGCCTCTCTAGCCCATCCCTCGTCCCTAGAATTGGCTTAGGATAAGGTAGCCTTTCGGTAACTCGTATGATATGCTAGTTATAAAACATTTGCTGAAATAGAGGATATCATTGTGTAATCCATGATAGTAATTTATATTTCTTAGGATATAATAGGAGTGTATGCAGTGTTCGCAACGGGCCAGACCGGACTGGGAGGACTGGAGGCCGTCCACACTAGGCCAGGCCGTCCGAATGTGAAGCCATGGACTAGGCAGTCTAGTCGGGGGATATGGCCGGACTGGACGGACTGGCCTGGCCTGAGAATGGCCTACTGGAATTCATAGTGGGTTGATGGCAGGATTTTGTGAGATTTGAAAAAGCTTGTTAGATTCTCAGTTATTCAACCTACAATGTTTTTTTTTTCCCTCTCTCCTAATACCACCACGAGAATTCAGATTCACCTTCTAGCTGACATGTAAAAGAGTAGAAAAGTCGGTGAAATGAAATTGGGTTCAAAATAACAAAAGAAAAATTCTAGCACCGATGACCATGACTGTTCCCTAGACCTGCTCTGTTTTGCCTGCCTTCTCCTACCTACTACCTCCGACCGGCCACAGCTTGCCAGCCTCCTTCTCTTGCCCACTCCCTGTTCCTAACAGCCTCCTGCCTCCCTGTCTACCCATGGACCAAAACCCACTATTTCTCCTGGACCTGTAAGCGTAGATCCTCTCCGGAAGGATGACGGCCTCCGATGCGTCGGACTTACATATTTAAAGCTTGATTCTCGAGTCCCTCCAGGGCAGAGGTGATCGCGGAAGCATCTTGGAAAGGAATGAGACCCACTTGTGCCCATGATTTCTGACACTCGCCAGCCTCAAGAATATCTTCTCCGAGTCGGTTTCTGCAGTCGGTAATTGTAATTTTTGTACTATAAGTAGTTTAATAAATTGTAATAATAAAAGTAAAAAACGGACTCTGAGAATGTCAAACCTGCTAAATACGCGCTCAACCTCTGCAGACATTGCAGGAACACAAAAGGTGTCAAATGCAAGCCGAGAAAGAATGGGAAAGTCTGCTCGGTTGGCTAGCCACCAGGCCTTCGGGTCGGTTATGGTGATATTTGTGTCCATTAATCGTAAATAGCGGGAGAGCTCATCATCATCAGTGGCAGTAGGAGCAAGACGAACTCGCTTGTAAGAGCGTGAGATGGAAGTGGTTGATGGAAAAGGAGAGAGTGTTGGTGTTGTCGATGAGGCTGGGGAGGGAGATGGTGAAAATACTGATGTGGGGGAAAGGTTAACCTTATAATTTTTTTCCCAAAGATCGCGAACCAGTTGATGTGCTTTTTGAGTCCAATCTTGTCGTCCATCTTCATCCCATTCAACTTGAAAAAATAGGGCCATGTCTGGATTCAAAACTAGAGATGCACAGAGAATTGGAGAAAGGGTATTTTTTGAATAGTACTTGTGCAGCTTCTCGTGGGCAAGAGTGAGACAGGTAACCATGAGAGGAGAAGAGGAATAAAACTCAAGTGCGAGAGCAATATGCTTTTGGAGTCGCTCCAGGGAAGGGTAAACATCATAGAGAGCGCCATGGGGTCGATGTCCTTGTAGTTTGAGTGTTTTTTCGGTAAATGGGTCTACAAAGTGTGCAATATTGGTTAAATGTATCCAGTCCTCGGCTGTAAGCTGATCGCGATGAATAGAGAGACGGGGGTCTTGAGCAAGAGTCTCGGCGATATAAATATCAATTGCTCGACGCATGAGTAAGGCCCGCTCAATAGCCAAATAATCACCATTCCATCGTGTTGGACTTCCAATCGTGAGTTTCCGTGCATTTGTAACCTCTTTACAGAGAAGTTCAACTGTATTCGCAAATCCCTCTAATCTTTGTGGACTGCCTCGAATCCAGGTTATCAGATTTCTGAGCTTTCCAAGTGGGCCGACCTTGCGCCGCTCATCAATAGCCTTATTCTCCCCTGTAATTGCATCCTTCTCTTCTGTGTTACTACCTAAGCGAAGTGACTTTTTTCCATACAAAAAGACTCTCATGACAAGGTTCAATATATGACCAAAACAACGTATGTACCTGCTTGATGTCTCAAATGATTGACCTGTACCCCCAAGTACTAAATTAAACTGTATTGATAAATGATCAAGACAACTCAAATTGTTACTTGCATTATCTAGGGTAAAATAACCAATCAGTTTGTTGATATCGTACTCGGTAAATATCATCCAAACAAGGTTTCCTTGATTTATTCCACTATGGCTTCCTTTCACATATCTTAGAGCAAGTAGCGCATGCTTGCTCTCTCCAAGATTGTCCATCCAGTGAACAACAATACCAAGTATGGATTTTGCATTTGGAGAGGTCCAAAGATCAAAGGAACAGGATATCGATGATATTGCTTGATGTAGAGATACCCGAAGTCTTTGCTTATTTTCCTCAAAAGCGGTGAGAATCCATGATTTGACTGTATTTCCTTATTTGGGTAAGGCCTTGCCTAATGCAGTAAATGAGGCACGCTGAAATGTAGTTTCCACTCATTAGCCTTAATACTATAGGTAATTCAAGAAATATAATACCTACAACTGCACAGAGATACATTAAGAGAGCTCGAAATTCTGGTGCTGTAATACGGTGAAATGCAATATTGTGTACAATAATCCATTGTAACAAGAGTTGCTTGAATATATCACTATTGAATACATAGCTAGGAAGGCTGTTGGCTAGTGCGATTGGTATTGTAGACTGTACTATGGTCGTGCCGGAAGTCTGTCTATCTTCTGAAATATTATTTTGATCGGAAGTTGACATTGTGCCATCACGATTGAAACCATGAAAGCGAACCAGATGGTTTATCATATTCTTGGTTGATCCATCGGTAAATGAAATGTTTCTTCGCTCAGGACCTGCCTGTTATCAGTAATATATTTTTTGTACAGAAGTGAATATTTACATACACCGAGCACAATGCCATTTCCAGCCATTTATTTTTTCATGCCAAATATCCTTCCCATTTACTGGTAACCATACCCAACTTTTTCTGTCTTTTCTTGCCGGCCATTCCGGTGGATCACCATCACTTGGAACCCGACTTGCACACTGTGACGAAAGGGATGAAATAACAGGAGACTCAGTAGTACTGGAACTAAGAACCGAATCCGAACGTTGATTACTTGTTGGTGCACTCAGCTCCCGAGTAAGTAGAGAAGAAAGCTGCATGTTGTTTGACATTCTTCGAATTGTTCAATCGGTAATCTCTTGTTTTTTTTTCCATTTCACCTTACTCTACAAACTTATACATTTTCCTCCCCTGCGGTGTGCCGTTGTTGTGTTAAAATTTTCAAATAGCAGTCACACAACCTGTAGGCGGACTATAGTCAGTCCAAACTTCTACCAATATGGTCTATGGGACTGGAGTCCGACTTTTCCCAATTCATTTTCTGGACTAGGCCGTCCGGGCGATGCTATGGACTGGACGGACTGGCCCTTTGCGAACACTGAGTGTATGCATGTCCAAAGGTGAAAAAGGAAAAGGCAAAAAAAGAATTCTTTTTCATTTTCATCTGAAGGCACAGTGCTTAAGTGCTTGTACATACCTCTGCTAGAACTTGGAGTGAGAAGCCGGTCCAAATTCTTGGGTAAGGAAATGATTGATTTGAACTGGCGAGATGAAAAAAACGACCAAGCCCTGCTTTCCGCTGGTGGTTTACTAGGATCAAATAGCACACTCAGAAAAAAACAAGAGTCTCAACTACCACCATTCTTTGTTGAAATTCTCGTGTATTCGCAGCTCTGTTTGAGGAATGTTAGTGTCGGAGGTGAGTATAATATGGTATGTCATGGGAAGATGCAGCCTTATGAGAGAAGTGTATAATCGCCCCCCTCAGTGTCGCTTGCGTCCGAATATCTATTCTTGTTCTATACCTGAAGAGGGTCGGTTGATAGCCTTCGGCTTGTTGAAAAAAGCAAAGTGTGGGGCTACACCATCTCACTTCACAGCTTCTTTCACCAAACATGTACCGCAAAAACTCAAATAATTGAACCGTGTTCTATGTTGTTGGAGTGGCCTCCTCTGGTAAGGTCTGATGTTTTTTGTTTTTTTATGGCCCCCAGAGGGGCTGAGCAGCGCGTTTTTTGCTGTGTTTTTTGCCCCTACTCTAAAGTAGGGAATTCTCAACGACATAGCACACGGTTCAACTATTCGAGTTTTTGCAGTACTGTACTGCGCTCAAATATTTGGCACTGTAGGGTATAAGTTAGCTTACCCCCCTCTAATTCTGAGATCCAAAGTCCAAAGGCACCTTCAATTTGCGGATGGGTGTCCGGGGGGTACTTGGCAAGCATTTGCTCACCCGATGATAATCGGGGTAGCGTAGGCTTGTGTGATGCAGGAGCCTTATGAGTTAAAAACCGCTGTCTTTTTTCAATTCATACAGATTTAACCGCGCCCCAGAAGGCCGGACTCCCGCTAGTGACATTGCCTCTCTTGCTCTCATGAACAAAGAAATTTAAATAATAGACTATAGCACTCAGGTTGTTCCAGCAGCAGTCTACCTGTAATTCCAGCCAGTTCCTCAGGAATCACTCGTTGAACAACAACGTCAGCTTCGTTCCCTGGATAGAGGCCCAAGGGAATCAAATCCTAGCTTGGTTATCGTCACTTTCATGACAGCAGTAGTGCTACGGTGTGAGCTGGCCGATGCGATAGCATGAGGAACTAAGGACTGGAAATCAGTCCCGAGTTCGTAAAATCAGGTGATGTCAAAGATGGTTGTGTTCAACCTGTGCTATTATCTTATGAGGGCCCAGGGGTGGGGAAAGCTTCATTATGTACGAAGTGTTACTGGGGAAATGTGATACAGTTATTACTGACAATGAGTAAGTAATTTTTTCACAGGGATTGATGTTCAGGGCCGTCAATCTCAGAGAACAGAATTTGCTGTCATAGGACCATACTACGATTTTCTTTCTCAACACCAATAGTGTATAGTGGGTATTAGGCGCCATTCTGAAACAATGTTCTGCTAGAGGAGGAACCCTGCGCAGTATACGAGAGGCTATTCAGAGTGCTAAAAATGTGTTCGGCGGGCGAGGTTTCCTACCTTTTACTATGAACAATGTGAAGGTCGTATAGGGCATTCATACTGCAATAATTTATATGTAGGGGCACTTGAGATGAATCCCGTCCCAACAGCCGAAGGGATCTCCGAGAGTCAATGCTGGAAATCGGTTAGGTATTGCCAATCGCGCTAGTATTCCGTGCGAATGTGAAAAGATGAGGGCTGAACTGAAGTAGCCAATTGACCCAGACCACCCACATGGAACTTAGCCACTTTGGAGGAAGTGTGGAATGTATATCACACCGTTTGTACTTCTTTCACCCTCTTCCTCTCAGTCTCACTCTTCAACCAAAATCAAACTCCCGGTAGAGATAGGTGTATAAATAAAACATAAATACCACATCCTGACCCTTCGAATGATCACCACATCTCACACGGTATTCCCCGGATACCCTTGTTTCTCTTAACGCTCCCATGGGAATGGGGAAAAAATGTCTAGTAAAATCTATCGTCCAAAATTCTCCGGCATCTGTACCATCTGCATGTTTGCTGAACAATCCTCCACACTTGCCCAACAATGCCAATCCCATCCGTCCAACATTCCTTGCCCGAAGGCCCTATATTGCCAAAAGAATTGTGAGATGTTTTGGTGAAGCTGTTGGGACACTAGTCAGCCCTACTCTTGTCCATATTGAAAGTTGTTTGAAGATGTGACTGCACGTGTCACTGATCTTACTCAGTGTTCCCAAGCGTCCCGTCCGCCCTGTAGGCACCTACAGGACTCCAGTCCCGTCCGCCCTGTAGGCACCTACAGGACTCCAGTCCCGTCCGTCCCGGGCGTCTGTCTCAACCTGTAGGGCAAGGGCGTCCGTCCTTGGGAAAGACTACCGTCTAACAGGGTGACTGTAGGTCCCTACAGTCCTCTACGGATCGGTAACTCCTGAACAGTACATGCAGTCCTCACCCGTCTTCTGCAGTCCTCGCGAATTACCTATAGGGCCCGTCCATTACCTGCAGTCTTCACCCGTCATCTGCAGTCCTCACCCGTCTTATACAGTCCTCGCCTATTACCTGTAGGGCCCGGCCGTCATCCGGAATTACCCGGAAAATTGCGCCACCTGAGACACCTGTAGGGCCCGGCCGTCCATCCCGGGCATGGGTTAGGATGGACTACAATTTGGCGTCCGTCCCGTCCAAAGGTCGCACATTTGGCGTCCGTCCCGTCCTAGGCAAAAGACGGACGGACTGGACGCTTGGGAGCACTGATCTTACTATCGGATTGCGGAAGGATCTCAGGAATTTAAGTAGGAACACTGTGAACTAGTGGTATGCCTTATTTGAATTAGAGAGGCGGGTTATCACGCTTAGGGTGGGGATCATGATTCCTTTCCTCTAGTCAAGCGCTATTTCTGCTTCGTGACTAACTCCAACAGTGGCTACCTCCAGTTTGTTGGAAATGGATCATTCGAGACTGCTCACCACATACATATTTTCCCATTCCCGCAGGACGAGAAACGGAACTACACCTACTCGAAACACATCGTTGCCTCACACACATTCCACTACTGTTAGTTTCTTACCATCTCGCACCTGACCCTGCATATCTAATGCGACACTATCCAAACACCGATTCACCCACAATGAAACACCAAATTCGCAGAATGATTGCCGAACAATCAACCTCATCTACGGCAATATTCTCTATCCATACCCGAGGCAGGTGACCTATCTCTACCCTCGGTCATGAAGCCTCTACCTCGGAGAAACGGACAGAAAGATGATCTGTGATGGAAAGGAGGAGGGAGTTTTGGCATGCGCTGGAAGTATGCCCGGAATGAAGATTCATAGTCAAGCAGGATATAAGATGGCCTGTTCTTCCCTTTGTTCGTTAGTTAGTTTATCATCTCATCTCACTGCCTGTTCTACGGTCATCTGTCCAAGTCATTCGTTTTCGCATACGATTTGTTTCTTCTTATTCTTTATTGTTCTTTGATATCTTTTATCTATCTACATTGTTCGTACCAATTAAAGATTTGTGTCGTACAGTGACTAAGGATTGGATCCGCTGTGCACCGCTACCTATTGTTGTTTAATACAGTTTTGTTTCCGAGTTTGCACACATATAGCCACTGAATGACCAAGGACTTCCATCTCAGTTGATTTAGACAGCAGGGTAAGGTCACCGTGAAAAGGCGATTCTCTCAGGCCAAGATCACCGTGGCCTAAATAGGATCATTGCTAAATCCCAGCGGTGGTTGGTCGGGGGGGGGGCATTTGGAAGGCAACAGAAATTCCAGTGCCGTATGTCTTTCGCAGAGTGGCTTTATAGATTCAATAATACCGCAGGATCTCTAATGACTGAGGTTGATGCTATAATATCGAATTAAAGTCAGCCAAGCCCCATATTCTTTGTTTGATTGCGTGGTATCAATATTAAACATTTGGTACCAATCTAACCACGAGAGAAGTTATTTCACGATTATCCCTTTCCCCTGTTCTTAATTACCGTAATATGTCGAATAATTGGCCTATGTGCTATGTCGTCGAGAATTCCCTACCTCGGAAAAGGGGCGGGGATCGCAGCGAAAAGGGAGCTGCTCAGCCCCTCCGAGAGACATAAAAAAACAAAAAAACACTAGACCATACGAGAGGAGGCAACTCTAACGACATAGCACATAGGCCAATTATTCGAGATTTTACGGTATCTACTTCTCCGACCCTCTGCTCCATCCCACGAGTCTACAAACCCCTCTTTTAGAAAATGGTTTGCTAGCCATTGAGCGGGTATTTTTTCGTCATCACGCCCGCCACCCGAGAGTGAGAAAGTGTGATGGTGGGAAGACATTCAATGATCCGGATCTTCTCCGACGCAAGCCTCCTCGATACCTCCGCTCCGGCCAATTCGGAGGCCCTCCGGCATAGCTACGGTATATTTCTATGTTGTGGCCCCCATGTAATGAGTATTCTCTTCTCATATTCGATTTCTGCTAGCCATACTCCTAACGTCTCTTGTGTGTAGTAGTATATGAAAATCGTACATTCAAGACCTAGAAGGCATATTATAGGTGCAATTCAAAAACACAAGACGCGAAATCGCTCCCAGAAGATGACAGCCCTTCGCTGCAATTTTACTGCACTATTTTCAAACGGCCTTCATCTCACTCGACCATTGGTGCCTTCGCGCCGCAAACTATTGATCGTTTTTACGCATAGAAAACTATCTAGACGATTAGTGTATCGGAAGAGGGGGAGGGCCTAACAAGTGCTGCTCTAAATCTATTGCATCCCACCGAATTCAAACAAAAAATAATTACCACACGGTTCAAGATAAGAACACCCACAACCCCGAAAATAAATCTCAAGGTAGATACTCTACCAAGTCATGAATCCATTGTACAATAGTGGAAAAAGAAGTGAGATTGCCAAGGAGCGGGAGAAAAATAAACTTAACTAAGAAACCTCTAAATTAATCCCTAAAACGCCGGAAGAGTAATTTAACTGGGGATAAAAAATATAAACACATCTGAGACCGCACCGCAAAAAGCAGATTCAGGTGATATTAGCTGTGCCAACAAACGACAATTTCTATGAGACAAGAGGATATACTCTAGGGAAACTGGCGGGAATCCAGTTACTGGACAGGTCGGCGATTTCAGGCCTGTAGTAGCTCCACGACAATATCATGTTTATTTTTGGCGGCAAGCGTGAGCGGTGTTTCGCCAGACTTAGTTGAACTATTGGGGTTGACATCGTCCCGCTTCAACAGGAGCTTCACTACTCCCTCATGGCCACGCGCGGCAGCCCACGAGAGAGGTGTTCGGCCGTACGTAGTATCTGGGGTGTCAGGGTTGACATCTTTCCGCTCCAGTAATAGCTTCACTATTCGCTCATGGCCTCCCGCGGCAGCCTGCATGAGTGGTGTCTTGCCGGATTGACTTAAACTATGGGGGTTGACATCTTTCCGCTCCAATAGGAGCTTCACTACTCCCTCATGTCCAAGCCCAGCAGCGTACGAGAGCGGTGTTAGCCCGTACAGACCTGGGAGATCGGGGTTGATATCTTGATGGCAGAGTAATAGCTTTACTATTCCCTCGTGGCCCATGTGGGTAGCCTCAAAGAGGGGTGTTTGACTCCCTGAACTTAAACTATTGGGGTTGACTTCTTTCCACCCGAGTAGTAGCTCCACTACTCCCTCATGCCCATTTCCAGCAGCCCATGAGAGCGCTGTTCGGCCAAATTCCGAATCGTGCCGGTCAGGTTGGATATGTTCATTTCGCAAGAGCAGACTCACAACCTCTTCATGTCCATGTTTTGCAGCCCAGATGAGTGGCGTCGTACCCGCACCATCTTCTTGGTTCACATCCCACCTATTCATATCTAGCAGAATATTTGCGACTTCAGCGATGCCAAAGTACGAGATACAGTGCAGGGCTGAAAACGACTTATCACCAGGGTCCTTGTGGGAGGGCAACCCGCGGTTGATCGAATTCCAGAGGGATTTAGCCGATATGTGGCCAGCGAACCGATCAAGAAGCTGGAGTGCAAGTGTTTTTGAACAATCTGAGATCTCCTTTCGCATGTGGGTTCCCCAATATAAAGAAGAATATTCAAGGAATGGGGTGTCTCGCGGGTCAGAAGGTGGTCCAGCTGAAAAATCCTTGATGTGTTGGAAGTTGAGATATGTTAAGCAGGTTTCAGCCATGGTCGAGTGAGCTCTGTTGAAAATGTCGGGGTGTGCACGAAGGTACTCTTGGAGGGTAAAATGAATCAACCTAATGGTCGAGCCGCTCTTTTCCAAAGTAACCAGTCCTTGACAACAGTTAATCAGGGTCGATAACGTAAGGATGTCATCGCTATTGTGATTGGTTGACCCTATCCGGATCGCGATGGCGTGGCACAGCTCGTGCACCTGCAAAGGCCGTCTCGAATGGGACACCCACATCAGGACGGCCATCCCGAGTCTTGCCTTCTCCCCACCCTGAGCCTTTATCCTTCGTAGCGTCGCCCCGTACGCGCCGCCCAAGTCCAAGCCATTCTTCATTGCTCTAAGTTTTTTCCTCCTTCGATATATCGTCATCTCTTGTAGAATGGTCTCAATGCTTAAGAAGACAAGTAGAAATCTAGATACGACATCTTTTAACCGACAGCCCTAGGCATTTTTTAGGAGTGTCCCCTTAGTACTTACATTTCCGAAACTGTTCCGGGGATTATCTGAATAATTTCCTCCTCCAAACTCTCGTCCATCGCGTCCGGTATCGTATCCTCTCTCAGTTTCTCTCGGAGGAATGTGATGATATCATTCTTGGCAGGTGTTATGGACCTAGTTGCTGCCCTTCCCCCCAGATGCTTCTCTACCTCGCCCAGGATATGCGGCCTCCCGGTTACAAATATCCGAGCGCCAGGGGACTTTTGGAGAACTTGGTTGAATAAATGGAGAAGTTTTACCCGATGTCCGGGCTGACACTCGTCTAGGGCGTCAATGCATATAAACGTACATCGTGCGGACGAGATATCTTGCAAGAACTCCACAATTTCTGAAACCGCTAGCCTCTTGCCACCAATGACCTTTCCTCTGTCTCGGAAAGCTTTGACTATTCTTTCTGGAACCTCACCCAGTCCACCCACAACCTGCTTCAGTACCGAGCCTAGAGCAGCAACGGGGGATTGCTCTTGAGCGGCGAAATCGAAGTAGAAGCACGCAACAGGAGCGTTTCCGTCCACTGCCTCTTTGCATAACGTATCTATCACGAGCGAACTATCATTATTAGCAATACCGTTCTTTGCTCGAGTATCTTTCTCTCTTACCTAATGTATGTTTTGCCAACTCCGGGACCTCCGTAGCAAAACAAGGCCGAACCCTCAGAACTGTTCCTACCGATACCACCGAACCAGTTCCGATATTCCTCACTCCGCAGGAGCCAGTCTCCCACCTCGCCGATCCTACGACTTTGGATGTCGTGGTGCCGTATCTGGGGTTCGAGTGGTGATAACCAGGCCAAAATTTCCGACCTCTCGTGGTCGACTGTATAGTTATTTGCCACATGGTTAATGACATTGAAAGAGTTGATGTTGTCGCTGATGTGATGGTGAGACATTTTGAATTTTTCGTTGCTTTGAAGATTGTAGAGGATGGGTTCTTGAGTAATTTTGTCCGGTAGAGTGGTGGAGTAGGTTGATGGAATTCCTTGGTGGTGAAGGAAAGCGGGGGGCGATCGCCGTTTTTAAGCCTCGGGGGCCAAAGACTAACCAACCAATCGACCGGATAATGACACACTAACTCGTCTGGCAAATATAAATGATTTTCGACTGCTGTACGATATGTTCAATCACATGTACGAGTATTCGAAAGTAACAAACCTAATCGGTATGCCATAACTTATTACTGAGATAAGGGCGGGCCGCGATACAAGAACGGCCATTTATATTGTGCTATGTCGGTACTGGTGGCAGTACTCACTCGGCTGTCTGTTACATCTGCAAGGATTCGGAAGCATATCACTAGAATAATTTAAAAAGACACGAGGTGGTCGCTCGAGAAACGAGTTAACTGCACAATTCCGCTTTGAACCGCCTCATGATCTCGCACAGCCCCCATCACCACTGCCTTCGCTTCCACGTGACGAAGTATCGATCTCATTCATCCCCCCCCCCCTGTAAAGTTACTTGAGTGCCAGCGCTGCACAGTATGATTCGTAGGTTGACAAGCGTATTATATCGAAAAAATAAAAAATCTCTTAGGAAAACTGACATCCCGCTCTGTTGGCGGAGGGGAGAAAAAGAGAGCTGCCGCGCCGCACAAGACCATGACACCCTCTTCCTAAAGTTGAACTCAGATATACTCTCGACTCGAGTAGCTAAAAACACTCTACTATTAGGCCAAAGGGTGAGGGTTCCTAGGAGTAACCAGGGGTTAATTCATTCGCGAAATTTTCAACACGAATCGCTAATGTTTATATCAAGAGCTAAAAGGTGTTTTTCTCTCAGGTTAATGATGTTAGTTAATCTAATATCATATTGTCACCTCTCGTCTGATTGAGAATTACCCTTCAGAGCGACTGGGGGGGGCAAGTATTTTACAGTACGGGGTCGGGGACATTATGCAATCAGCGGAAAAATATGTCTGCTAGGCCGAGCATGTATCAGGCAACAAGTCTCTCTTGGCTGGTTTATGCGGTCCTCAGCTTATTGAAACCAACCACGCTTCGGGTCCCGGTCTCCATCAGTCATTATATACTAACGCGGCCGAGTTGAAGCAGGACACTTTGTGTTGGAATTGCTACTGTAAATTTAAGTGTTCTGCTTCACTCGGCCTCGCGTGTACTAGTACTGTAATAGTGCAAGTCCATTCGAGGTTATGAATCCATGCAACCCCCCAAACCTCTGGATACCAAGCCCCGCTAAGGTTACAATAAGCACACTCCGACCACAGGTTTCCTCCATTGTTATCAAAATGAGTCCAGCGAGATTCTGAATCGAACTACGATTTTTTTCAAACAGGGCGCAAGACAGTCCAGCGGGGCCATTACGGGCCAGAATGGAATGCAGAGGATGCAGATGACGCTTACTCTTGCCTCGTAGGTCACCCATCCAGACGCAAAAAAGCTAATGTAGGTAGCCTCGTTTTCCTTCCGAACATACTGCGCCATACGTCCCCCGGGGGTTTTTTCTGATCCTCCTCCGACAGTGCTTGCCAGCTCCATCCCTCGTATAAGCTATATCTCTCGATTGCCCTATTGATGTACCGCGACCATGGCATTTCTCTCGTTAGTATTGTTTCTCATTTAGAAGTTTTGTTTGGGAAATATTTTATTACAGAATCTAGAAAAAATTAGATACAATAAGAACTAGAGCAAAGTAAATTGAAACTAAGGCACCCAACAGGACGGTACGAAGAACCACTTTGGAATTTTTAAACGCATTGGGAAGGGATGATTAGCGATATTTAAGAAATTGTCACCAAGACCCGATCCTTCCCAGTCTGTGGGTATTGTGAACCCCACATGGAAAGCCCCTTCTATTGGTTCGTGGTTGCGCTATTGTTGGTGAACAAAATTGACCCCGCAGCAGCCTACATGAAAAACTCCAGCCCTGACAGCCGCAGTCCCCCGCCGACCCCAATATCAGTATCATGAAAACAAAAAAAAGAAAAACGAATTAAAAATGTAAATTTACTGTAGAATACAGAGTAGAAACTAATATTTGATCAAGAGAATTTTGATTAGATGGTCTCAGAAGTGTAGAGAAATATGTAAAGTAAATCAATTAACTATCTGGGCAACTGGATGCTTGATAGTGGAGGGGGATGTCTTGATCTTAATTCTATCGCTGCACTCGGGAGGAAAACAAGAATACATAACTTAGAAAAACTCTTACATTTTGAGGTCTTCCTGACGATAACATTCGCCGTACCCCTTCCTTCTTTCCCCATCTCGCCTTGCTGATCCCTTCCCCCTCCATTCCCTGCGCTTCTTTCACTTCACTTCTTCCATGCTCGGCCCTTCTTCTCCTCCCTTCTTCTTCTCTTCACTTGGACTTCCTTACTTCACTCCCATCTCCTACTTTGTTCTCCAACTTTCAGATTATGCTTGTTCCTCCTTCCCGTGAGAGATGATAAATTCCGGATAGGTAACCGTTGTTTTTGATACGCCAAGTGCATGCTTTCAGTCACATCACAAAGCGCCAGTTACTGCAATAATAAGGAGGGTTGCGTTACTCCGAATATTTGGTGGGCGGTTAATTTTGTCCACAAACAATAGCATGGGAAAATGAAAAGGAAATTTGGGTATTACTCATACAAGTAGCGATCGATTCTCCAACACCCTCACCTTGCACTGTTTAACCCCCATGGCCACAGAGTGGCTTGTGTCCAAATATCAATTTTGATTCGAAACGCCAAGACTCTGTTGACAGCATTCTGCTTGTTGAAAAAAGCAAAGTGAGAGGCTACACCCTCCCCTCCCCGGCTTCTTCCACCATACATGTATTGCACTCGACTATTTTGGTACGATAGGGCACAAATTAACTTATTTTCCTCTATGTGATCCAAAACCAATCCAGAGGCAGATTCAAACCGCGCATGGGCGTCCAGCCAGTACTCTGTAAGCATTAACGCACCTATAGTACAAGTGCCACCGAAAAAGTGAGTGCACACATCCACGACGACTGCTATTTACCTGGTTTTTGAAATAACGACTACGAGCATAAGACGATTTCAAGCGATCGACCAACGAGGCGCATTCTTTGCCTT
>Ga0307509_10001812_pt1 | contig 35364 bp, 36 predicted proteins | sample 10_EM_MG_FD_202245 | JGI IMG/M metagenome (GOLD analysis project Ga0307509, IMG submission 202245) | Populus trichocarpa ectomycorrhiza microbial communities from riparian zone in the Pacific Northwest, United States - 10_EM | ecosystem: Host-associated > Plants > Roots > Unclassified | place...
TTCTGGGCCGTAGTAAACGGTTGCGGCCGTATTTTCAGATACAGTCACTGTGAGGTATGAACGCGCTTGTAGCCGGTGCACTCTCGATCATGTGACACCCTCGGCGTTCAGCCTCCGTCGCCCGTCGGCCCTCATTCCATTCATCGTCCCTCTCGCCCCTTAAGTCCCCTTTCAACTCGCCTCAAGCCCGGCTGCCGACGACTCGCGGATCGCCCACCTTCGCTAGCCGACGCCACAAGTGCGCGGCGCCTCGAGCTGTCAGCCCAACGTCACGCACGACGTGCACGACACTCTGCCAGTCGCCTTGTTCGGGACCCCTCGTTTCGCCGGACCTGTATCACACCGTTTATAGTTGCATTCGTTCCATCTTCGTACGTTCCCTTATCTTCCCTTTCGTCTTTGATCCTTCGCTCGTTGCCAGCCTTCCCTCTTTTTCCTTAGCCATCGGCCACGGGATGACACCGTTCCCCTTTACTTGCAGTAGCGTACTTGTATATAATCCCCCTCACCTGGCTTCGGCCAAGGAGGGACCCCTAAGGACACCTCTGTGTAATGCAATCATAGACCACACTTTCCCCCTTCCGTTTGCGTTTGCGTACCATCGTCTCAAAGCTCTCGTTACGCGTTACGATTCCCTTCGCGCGTTCTCAGCCCTTTGGGAATGCGGCCTCTCTTCCTGGCGCCTTTGCTTTCCCCTCGGGAACGCGGACCCGTCTCGGACCTTAGACCCCTGTCGGACTCACACAGTGTGGAGTTACCTCCCGTGGCTACAGTCATACCATACCACTAGCCTACTGAAATTATTAAAGTGGGTCTTTCCTCACGCTCCAGCTCGCGAATTGCAAGGGCCTTGACACCGACGAAACTCCATTGGAGCGCGGGTGTCAGAATGGACGCCCATTCTTCAACGCTTGCATGGTACCGAGAATAATTTCTGAAATTTGATCATTATTTATTATTTAGGGGGGGAGAAGCGTAGAAACTGCACATGGGATACACAGAACACCCAGAGGAATCGTTCGAAACTGACCTTGAGTGTTCAGGGATGGGGCGGTGACACTTCATCTGGAATGTCTTGACGCTCCCTGAAGAACCTTCTCTGCCTACGCCCTCACCTACTAGCCAGCTCCGGCCGACCCGACCGTCTTCAGCGCATAGCGCACACTGGCACTCGCTGCCGCCGCCACCACTCTCACATCAGCCGCGCCGGTGTCTGAGACTCTGAATTCACTGCAAACATCGCCACGGCCTTTCACCCTAACTTATCCGACCGAAACACACCTATTACCCCTCCGCTCGTGCCAGCTAGTGGTTCCATTGCTCCTGCTCGCTACGCGCTACCTCCTCATTTCACTTTCAATCCGCCTATCCCTCGTCCTGACTTTGACGCGTCCGGACTCGACGACTCGCAGCCGCACGCCCCTCTAAACGTTCCCCCATCTAGCCCTAGCCGACTCGAGGCACTAACAAAGGCGGCCTCTATTCCCAGCACTACCCACCCGATTCAGACGACAGACTGCTATTGTCACAAACACTACCTTCTTCAGCTTCCACCTCGAACACTGGCTCCCTCCTTGCGCTGACGACTCCTTCCTTCACATTTATGTCTATCAGGACCTTTGCCTCCGCTCACTCTCACTCCCCAGCCCGCAGCAAACATGGCCCATGCCCCAGCATACGGCATTGCCGCCATGCTGTCCGTGTGGTCCAAGCTTGCAACGTACTTCTCTGGAGAATCTGACGACCCGATCGAAGAGTTCTTGCAAGAATACAAAAGAGTTGGCCGATAGCCACGGACTCACTGAGCGGCAGAAGGTGGCAACAGTCATCAGGTACGTCAAGTGCAATATCTGGAAGTCTTTGGCAGGTTGCATCAATCACGATTGGGGCGACCTCTGCCGCGAGCTGCACAATGAATGCGTCAGCCCAACCGCCCAAGGATGATACTCGAAGCGGAAGCTGCTAGTAGTAAAATACACCGACCGATCTGCGTGAGTGTCAATGGAAGACGAGGGCGACGTACTCAAGTACTACCACGACTTCAACACGCTAAGTAAACCCTCCCCGACGTTGCCCGAATAAACGTAGGTGTAGCACAATGCAAGCTTCTGGCACCGCTTCCACCCTGATGACCACCAAGCCCTACGTGGACGCTTAGTTGCCAAACAACCGGACAAGCCGAAAGGACAAGCATTCAACTGCAAAGACGTCCTCCAAAGTGCAAGAGCCATATTCTCCGGTAAAAGGGGAAACTGTAGAATAGAGAGCGGGAGTTCTAAGACGAAAAAAAAATGAGGGAGCATACGAAAGCTGCACCCTCATTCTCTTTTCGTCTTAGACTTCCCGCTCTCCATTCCGTTCTCCAGTTTCCTCTTTTACTTTAACCTTTTTATCATCGAATGTCGCTGCACCTCCTTCAACCTCGTTGACCATGCGCCTGCTGTCACGCACTTAGATACGATTCAGTAGAAATTTCTTTAGGTTGGACAGTAGTCTCCTTCGTTATTGTCGCCGCGTGGGTCTGTCGCTGGCAGGACGGCATTCGCACTCGTTTTCCTCACTTTCACGCGGGTATTTATTGTCCCGACAGGGACACAAACGCCCCTTGCTGTAAGAAATGAACTCAGACTCAGACGCTCTTTCGTACTCGTCGTCAGATTCGCCGCACCTCTGAAACGTCGTCCTACTCTGCCGCTCGCGCTCATATCAACGCGCGAGATATCACACACAAGGACTCAGTCACTCAGGAGAGTCACAGTGTTATTTATGGCATAGACCATTCTGAGTCAATTTCTGTTGTCCAGGTTTCAAGTTTGAGTGACGCCGCATTTGAGGCACTTGAGAGGCACCTTCTGCCCCCACTGGCAGGCTGGTGAGAGATGTAGAAAGAAAGGAACACGGCACGGATCCCAGCTCGCTGGGCGAATGTCCTTTCGGCTAACCGAAGTAATGACGCGTGTTGTGTCCACCAGAAATCCCCCAGGGAAGAAGCCTTCACTCCCTTCACGGCAGCCCGAATCGTACAAACGGTATTAGCTGTTTCCTGGATTGAGAGGGAGGGTTCACATTCAGCATCTATGCACGGTCCACCTGGGCCAGTCTCCTGGTTTGGGACTCTGCCGTGACGGCTGCAAATCGGCGACTTTCACATGCGTCAACAGACCACACACAGCCCGAGCAGCAACTGCTTGGCATATCCATCAGATCATCAAAGTATGACCTGTTGAGAGCGTTGCCAAGTACTCTAGTTTTAATCATGATTCGCACTACAATAGTCTTGATAACTTTCAGTTTCTTTCAAGGGTATTTTTTCCCGATGTCGCACTATATAACTCAGCAAGCGCGAATAGAGTAATAAAGTCATTACGAAGTAGTATTACAATTACAACACCTAGAGTACTAGAGTACCGGGACTGACCAAGAAGGGTAACATTACGAACGGCCACCCTTCTTCTTTTGCTTCACGACCTTGAAACCACTCCACTCCGTCTGTTGCGAGGGCTTCGGCTGTGCCTTAACAACATCAGCAATTGACGGCGCGCGGCCGGAGGGTTTTTTAGAAGCAGCATCTGCCCTGCGCCTCGTGATGAACTCCTGGGCGAAGCGCCGGCCATCAAGCGTCGTGCTGTTGTCGTAGATCAACTCAGAGATGATCTCCGCGGTCGTAGCATCGCCGTCCAGGGGGAACGACAACAACATAGATGCAATCTCTTCATCTAACCATCGAAACAGTGGTCAGAACCTTTCCGGAGGATTTAAATGGTAGAGAAGAGAACAAACAATTAACGCTGCTGTTGAGCTGTTTCAGCGAGTCATTCAGCCATTTCATGAAATCAGGCGACGGCGCGACTGGTGTGTCATCGACCTTGGGAGGGGTAGAAGGCCCTTTTGCTGGTGGCGCGGGAGAGCGTGCAGTTGCTGCAGAGACGGTTCCCCTGGATGAGGCTACTGACCCAATGGACGAAGACGGTGTTATCGTCGGACGTCCGGCAGGAGACGCGGCAACAACGGCTGCCGATACCTTTCCGTTGGCACCAACGGTGGTCCATGCCCCACCAACTAATGAAGCTGCAGAGTTTGCCTACATACGAAATGCATTTGATCAGAGTAAGTGAGGATCGACACGTATTCCAATTACCTTGTTAGTGGTTTCAGCATATGCGCGACGGGGTCCTGCCGTCGCACTGGATTCCTTAACTGCCGCTTTCTTCCGCCTCTCCTCTTCCTCCAGGATGACCTTCATGGACTTCTTCGTGGCGGTTTTTTGGGTATTCGTCCAGACAGCGACAGGAAGCGCAGATGAAGGAGGGGTCGGAGACGATATTGTAGCTGATGGGGTTGACGCGGATGCCGAATGTATGGTAGACCCCGTTGCGTCCTTAACTGATGCCTTGGTGCCAACCTGAGACGTCGGGAGACCCCAAGACGCTGTAAATGTCTGGGAATCTTCGGAAGCTGACGCTGGAGCGGCTGCAGGAGCGCGTGCACGTTCCTTCTCGGCAGCTTTTCGTGCCTCCTGTTTCTTGGTCTCCATTTCTTGTATCTCTCGGAGACTCGTTGGCCCCACGGCACTCCTTTTCTTATCTTCCTCTATCGACCAAACAGGTCTAGTGGGTGCCGAGACAGCGGATGAAGGTGGTGTGGGTTCCTTTGCGGGCTGAGAAACAGTAGGCGTTAACGAAGTCGGAGTAGTCGGCTGGGCAGAATTTGTTGGCACAGAATACTTGCGTCCCGACCTCACGGGCTGTTGTGGGGGTTCTGTGGGGGCGGGGATAGAGGAAGTCTGAACCGGCGGCGGAAGAGCCTCCTGAAGGGGGTTTGTCTCAACAGGACTATCCAAGGCCGCAGTGCTTTCCTGGGAGAGTGTTTCACGAGATTCTTGTTGTTGCGTGTGTTGAGTGAGGTTACTAACAGTCAAGCTGTGTGGACCAGGGATGTGGCTCCAACCATCATCGACAACTCCTTGGGAGGTATTAAACCACGGGGATTGCGAAGATTCACTCGAAGTCGACTGTTTTATCGGGCCCCATGATTGCGCTGGTGGTGCGGGCATAGTGCGGGTCGCAGTGGTGTTTCGTGATGTGGGGAAAGCTGTGTTATCAAAGGGTGTCAGGCCAGTACGTTTAGGCGCGGACTCAGTCGAATCAGTCCATGTAGGTTGGGGAGGACCTTGGGGAATTGGTGGTGACATTGCAGTGGTAGGAGCTATCGCGGATGCAGAGTTGGCCTGTTGGGATGCAGGGGAGGCGAAATTCATGGAAGGTGATTGAGGGAATGGTTGATGCTGGACGGGGGAGTCAAATGGTGAGACACTTGGCGACCCATCAAACCCTCCCAGGCCCAAACCTGCGCGGTGGTCTAGCTGATAAAGGTCCCTGGACCCTAGGCGGGAGAGATCACGCTGATTGACATTGCCATAGGTTTGTCCGAGAGGGTCCTGTTGCGTTGGAAGTCCCCTAGTGAGTGAGGACTCACCGGAGTATGCAGGGTCCAAGCCTGTGGTGATATGAGACGTGAATGGGCCCGGGCCCTTATGGTCATAAGAGTTGGTTCGGATGCTCAGAGAGGCGGCATGGACCGGATTCGACGAGGCCCATGGGGATTGGGAAGGAATTGGTGGGTTCAGACTGTAGCTGTCTACGGATGACGTCCTACCAGAACCATTATTGGAAAGTCCGGCACGGACATTGAACCCTTGCTCGAAATGGGGGTCAACGTATCCCGTTCGTCGAGCGCCTACAAATGCCGGGTCGGCAATAGTCCCAGAACGTGAATTAATAGGTGGATCAGTCGAGGACACGGGTGCACCAACGAGGCCCCCAAATGCAGAAGGATCTGGCGAATTGTTCCCGAATTGGCCAGCACCGAATGACGACGAGGGTGAGTTGGACGCTGGTGATGAGGAGGCGAAGTATGAATCCAGGGCGGTGGGGTATACCGTCCGAGTAGGTACGGGTTGATACGGTGCGTTGTACCCATTCGTCTCTAGCTGTTGTTGGACTGTATCTCGAGAGGGTTCGCGACGACGTGAGAGCCCTGGTGGAACGGCAGGTGCATCAAAATTGAAGAAGAAAACCCTTTCACTACCAGCTCGTTGAGCCAACTCTCCGACGGTAGTCCAGGTTTCGTCAAGGTTGACACGCCGCATCAGCAGATCTATGGTAAAATAACCCTCTTCATACCACTTCTGCATAAGCTCCGCAAGGAAAGGGCCTAGAAAGAGAAACTAATTAGGCGCAAGATTGTCCGAGTTATTGATGACATACCTTGAACCAGTCCCTGAGGATCGAGATATGACCACTCAACGCTGGTCGGGTTGGTGGTGGGTTGTGACGCAGAGATTGCAGGAACGGTGTTCGTCGAGGGCTGGCCATCCGCTGCGAAGGGATGCGGAGCAGTGTGAGGCGTAGAGCCAGTTGGACCCTCAGCACCGTTCACGGAGGATGAGACGATATTATGGAAGTCAGATTGTTCGGGCTCTTGGGGAGAGTCCCCTGTCGGGAGCCCCGAATCCTGCGAAGAAGCGCTTTGGCCCAGAGGGCCGGGAGGGTCAATGGACTCGGAGTGACGATGCTGCTCTTCCTCCTCTTCGTCAATCCTGTGTCTACTCGCAGACTGCGGTTCATCGTCCCCGTCAGTACGGGTGGTGGCACCAGGATTCAACCTGGTGCCGCTCTCTGATGCGCGTCTCCTAGATACCCAAGTCTCCCCTGAGTTCAAGATACCATCAAAGCCTGGGTTAAGAGGACCCCGTGTACGGGGAGAAGGTAAACCAGAGTCGCGCGGGGAGCCGAGCGGACCTTGGGTGGAGGACAAGGAGAGCTTTCGAGGTATGGTCAAGGCTGGCTGGTCTATGATAATCGTGTTCATGTCCCGCTTTCTTGGGCTAGAGGAGAATAGACGCCCGTACCTGTACCATCCCTCTTTCTCATCAGGCCACCAAACCTCTCTCTCAGAGGAGTCGCCATTCCAGAACTATTATGAGACAGTTTCGGTCTTTCTCCGGGTTGGGTCGCAAGGGGTGATAGGTAGTCGCTTGACTGACGCCGACGCACCTCGGAATTGAGCGAACCCGCGAAAAGCTGGTGACCAAGAGTTAAGTGTTACGACTGCATGCATGGAGGTCAAAAGCACCTTTCTCTCCCCTTCAGTCCATTCTTTCAATGCCACGGGTTCGGTCCCAACTTCACGAACCACGCCCTCCCACCTCTCAACTTCCAGTGCTAATCCTCCCCTACCACCGCCGTCTTTATAAAATTTCAAAAGGTCTTCCTTAGAATAGAGGAATGGGTTCGCGGAGTCTGATGACTCCTGCGTGCTTTGAAGCGAAGGAGTCAAGAGAGCTGAGTAAGATGACGCGCCAGACAGCGCATGGGGGTTAGGAGGAGGTGAAGGAGGATTTTGGGGACGCAACGGGTGCTTGGGACGCATCCATTCGGGACCAAAGTGCATGGTTGTGGTAGTCATTTTGGATAGTTTGGTGTTATAAGATGCGTCAGTAATTGACTGATTCGAATGCGAGTTGTTGAAGCGCAGAGGGTGTTCAAAGCTCAAAAGGCTCGAGGTGGAGAAGATGCGGAAAGCAGCCAATCAATTGGGGCCGTTATAGATTTAGGGCAGGCACACTTGTTTCCTTGGCTCTCTTCCCAGCTCTTTTCATTCATTGATTAGGACCACCTTATTTTCAGAAAAATTCCATTCCGTTTCGTTTTTAAAAGGTGAAAACCAGGTGGGCTGGCTTTCCATCACACCGACAAGTTTTCAACCGCAACCACTCCTGGGCTGCAGGACACGACGTCTTGACACCACATTTACCCTTTTGTGAACTAGCTGCGCACTTCCACGGTGTCCCCAACAATGTTATCTTTAACGTGGGCTTCTTCTCCCAACGCAACATCGATGTGGCAATTGTTTCGCATCGCAACAACGCTGGCAGCCATGAGTGTCCGCCCGCTGGCACAATTACGTATCTCACGGAAGACGGATGAAGGCAAGACGGACCGACAACGCCGCAGTCCTGTCGCGTACACAACTACAAACAAACGCGTCTCCGAACCACCATGAAGGTCATCGTCAAACAGTGGCACGCGATTGCGCAGTGGCAGTGGGACACAGGTAAAACGGACGAGAACGGTGATCCAGAAGAAGACGTGTGTGGAATCTGCCGCGTCCCATTCGAAGGATGTTGTCCAACTTGCAAGGTGCCAGGAGATGATTGCCCGTTAAGTAAAGGTCTTTCTTGGTGTAAAGGTGTAAAGCCGTCTTGCAGTTGCAGCGGTGGCTGACAACTCCCTAATTTTTCAAGTATGGGGGGAGTGTAGCCATGTATTCCATATGCACTGCCTTTTGAAATGGATAGCGACCGCAGCATCGAAGCAGCAATGTCCTATGGACCGCAGAGTATGGGGTGCGATCTGTCTCTCTTCGCGTATTGTTCTTAGGCTCATGGTACGACATCTAGTCACTGCCGAGAGAAGGGTCGCAGCGGGTGATTCTTAACACTCAACCGTCGTCGTCCTCCTATCCCTCCTTTTGGGGCGCGTGATTCCCTGTTCTCTCTCCCTGCACTATCAAGAACACTACACTCTACCTATACCTTAATCAGCACCCCGATGCACCTCTAACACCGCATACACGCGATGCCCTGCAACACCATCCTAGTTGTCCTCCCTAAACATGGGGAAACGTGATCCCCCCTTTGCCCTACGGCAACCCCCAGCTCACAGAGTCCCAAGCTATATTCGACGCATTCACGTCACCTTTCGACCTAGCGCCGATGTTCCGATTGACCCAGACCCAATGGTCGAAAACAACGACATTGTGATGTATATTTACGACAATTCGCTCCGGCCTCCGGGTCACATTTTATGGGTGGGAGCATATAGTACTGGCACACCGATGCACCAAGGGAAGCCTTCCATGGGATCACAACTTGTGGGAGTACTACACGAGACCGGGCGGTTACCGTGTGTACTGCTTGCGTGCTAGGGCTTTTTGATTCATTCGAAACCTCGTGCCCTCGCATGAAGCCCCTGCGAAGATACCATTTCCCCCAGATGTCTGCGCTCGCCTGCATACATACATAGATCGTCTATCTCGTTTATAGTTTTCGATCGCGGGATGCTGCCTCGTGCCCATCCTGCTATCGAACTAATGGTATTTCACAATGACGCCTGTGTGTGATATTAAGTAATAAGATACAGCTTTGGCCTGGTGCCACGCCAGGGCTTTCAGAACCAATCATTGACCGCAAGCCTTGCTGGCTACTCATTTTCGAGTCAGATGCTTCCTCGCCCTTCTCTTCGATGTCAAAATATGGTCTGTTCAGAACGATCTCTAGTTGCCTGGATTCTCGTTGCTGGTACATTATTCGTCGCCGCCGTCACTCTTCAACATATCTCCACCATGACCAAAGACCTTCCATTCACAAGAGCTCGTGCTGGTAATTACTGGATGAAATCTGATCTCCACAATAACTCCTGTCAGCAGCCAAATCTACGAAATTCGCCCAACGTCTCGCTTGATGTTTCCTCAAAGATCTACGTGATCTCGCTTCCCCGGAGGACCGATCGCCGTTTCCAAATGGACCGTTTGAAAGACGCCCTCAACCTGAACTGGACATACAAGGACGCATGTGAAGCGAACACACCCCTTGTGACCAGCATCCTGCGCCAAGTACATGTTCTCCGCAGCCAATGGATGCCCCAGCCCCAGCCAGGCGACAGACACATGCCACCCGACAGTATGGTTTCTCCGTTTGACTGGCCTCACCATCTGGAAGTCGCGATATGCTCTCGGGAGACATTACAACCCTCTGGTGCCGAGCTTTGGACTCTACATTCCGTGCATAGTCCGACCGACTTGATCACTCCTGTCGAAACGGCGGACCCATATGACCTCGCCCACTTGCCCTCCGACGAACCAGCACTTGTATCTGATTCCACACCTCTTGCTTGCGCCTCTGGGAATAATGTTCTCGCCACCTTCTCCCCGGTCCTTCCTCTGTATAGACGTCTCACGGCTGCAAAGGTTGCCTGCTGGTACTCACACTTCCAGACGATTCACGAAATCGCCGACGGTAAGGACGAGGCTGCGTTAGTACTCGAGGACGACATCGATGTCGAACGGGACATGAAAAGGAGGCTGCAACCCCTTTTGGGTGCTTTACCAATTGACTGGGACATTGTATACCTTGGTACGTCTACCATCCAATGAGCGTAAACCTACTACTCAATGTTATCACAGGTCATTGTTGGTCGAATGAGGCACGATTCCCACCCCTGCACAACGTTTCTCTGCAACTACCAAGCGGACGCACGACGTTGTCGGGGTTGCACCCAGCTAATTCCCCTAAATGCACGCACGCATATGTACTGTCACGCATCGGCGCCCGGCGTATCGTGGCGCATCTGCGTCATCCACCATTCGCCTACTCGCGGGCGATAGACCAGGCCCTGGCATGGCTTGTCGAGAGCGGACGGCTACGTGCGTTCAGTATTGTGCCACCGATTGTCGTGCAGCGTAAAATTGCAGCCAGCGATGTCATGCCCGGACTCGGCAGCGCGTGGCGCGATGAACTATACGATGGAGTGTTCAAGTTAGCGGGTGTCCATGAGTAGTCCTAGGAACTTGTAGTTGTATGTCCATAGAGCGGATTGACAAGAGTCGGAAATATTCTTCTGAGATCGGCCGATGGTGCAATCGGTGATATGCATGTTTGGGTTAGCACCTGCACTGACACTGCAAGCGCCTGTACGCGAAGTACCAGGCAATTTTTGAGAGTCAAAACTCACGCAAATACCGCATTTCTCTCCTGATCCCCGAGAGAGATGTCCACCCATTCGCGATCCTACAAGATCCGCGTTCCTGCGACATCTGCAAACATCGGACCGGGTTTTGACGTCGTCGGCCTCTCCCTTTCACTCTACCTCACTCTCACAGTGACGGTACCCGACCCACCGAGCGCATCCGGAGGCGCAGACAGGCCGTCGATCTCGTACACTGGCGAAGGAGCAGACGAAGTGCCGCTCGACGCCTACAAAAATCTCACGACGCGCGTGGCGCTTTACGTGTTACGCTGCAGCGGCGTCCAGGCTTTCCCTCCGGGCCTGATCCTCCACGCCCACAACGAGATCCCGTTCGGTCGCGGCCTCGGCTCGTCCGGCGCCGCGGTCATCGCGGGCGTCCTGCTGGGCGATGCGGTCGGTCGACTTGGCCTCTCTCGCGAGCGCATGCTCGACTTTGCTCTCATGGTCGAGCGCCATCCGGACAACGTCACTGCCGCGCTCGTCGGCGGCTTCGTGGGCTCTTACCTACGAGAGCTCGACCCCAGCGCAACCCAGGCCGCGAGCGTCCCCCTGAGCGAGGTCCTCCCAGAGTATCCTCCGGATGCTGGCCCTGACTGGGGCCGCGATCCTCCCCAACCGCCAGGGGGGATTGGCCATTACGTGCGCTTTGGGTGGGCAAAGGAGATACGTGCGGTAGCCATAATACCGCGCTTTGAGCTGAGTACGGCGACGGCTCGGGAGGTGCTCCCGGAGTCTTACGCCAGAAAAGATGTGGTACGCACTCACATAATAGATTCAGAGTTTAAAAGCTTGTAAACATTCGCTGTACCTTCACAGGTTTTCAATATGCAACGCCTTGCTGTTCTGACGACGGCCCTCTCGAGATCGCCTCCAGACCCCGACCTTATATATGAGGCCATGAAAGACCGCGTCCACCAGCCATACAGGCGCAACCTGGTAGGTGCTCGACCAGGTCTCTGTGGTTCTCGTCGGTTGAACACTCATCCCAGATTCCGGGTTTACCGGAGGTGACATCCTCCATCACACCCGAGACACACCCAGGACTATTAGGCATCTGTCTTTCAGGCGCTGGTCCCACTATTCTCGCACTGGCGTTGACCAACTTTGAGGCTATCGCACAGGACGCGCAGAAAATATTCAACGAAAAGGGTATAGAAGTAGATTGGTCGGTATTAGATATCATCACGGAAGGAAGTAGTGTAGTCGACTTGTGATCTATATTCCATGTATCAATTACCGTATCTCGAAACCACAACCAAATTGTACAGCCTAGTGTCTGGGTCTGTGGACCGCCAACGAGGCGAGCTCTTATGCGAAGTGTCCACTGCAATCAGCGTACCATGCTTGAGTTATGTTCATCCATCATTGAGAAAAATGGACGTGAATGTGATTCCACTATATTAGGGCTATGAAAGACTAGGTATATCCGAAAGATACTATGGTATTGTACATGATGCGACGAGATAGGTTGAGAACTATGATAACGATGATCTATTTCCAAGATTAAGCTCAGCCACTAGCTGTGAGGCAGACAGCGCGAGTGGAAACCAAACTACCAGCACCCTTATCGAAAGGCAAGTCCACCGTGAATAAGACATCACTCCGATCGTTATTGAGATACACGGGCAGGTTGGCGAAGGTCGCGTTGGAATCCACATCGTCCATTTGGACCCACCTAACCTGGGATGGATTCAGCCGGACAGACTCTCCTTGGCTGAGAACAAGTTGATCGTCAACCCAGGAAGCACCCTCAAGGACTAGGCCTATGAAAAGTTTTAGGGTTATTATTCAACCTACATGGGGCGAATGCATACCATCGATGATGAAAGCATTAGGATCGTTCACCCGCTCGAGATCGAGTCGGAGATGTAACGTTTCCAAACTCCACTTCTTGCGATGCGCGACAGCCTGGCGAGTTGCTGTGATGTAGGCCTCGGGGAAGAACAATCCCCCAAGCCAGACCTCGATATTGGCAAGGTTATCCACTTCAGTAAGGCCATCGAGTTGTGCCAGTCGGCGAGCGAAATCGGGAATCCATTCCGAAACAGACATTGTTTTCTTGACCTTGTAGCGCCGCCAATGATCGGGGATTGTGCCTAAAAACTAATGTCAGAACGGCCCTCGATACGACCTCTACTAGCTTTGTCACCTTTGGTCAAAGAGCTCATCAGCATACGGAGGTGGTTGGTCTGTTTGAGTTGTCCTTCGCAGACTTGTATGACGTCGGCGAGGTCTTTCCGAACGGAGCTTAGCAATTTTTGACCGGTGAAGCCTTCACGCGTATAAAGGCGATAAAGTGGATCTTGGTTGTCAGCAGGTTGCTTCTGCAGTGTGCGGAAGGTCTGGAATAATCTCATTAGTGTTGGACCAAAGTCACCTTGAAAATTTGGCGCACCGCAGGTAGTTGACCAAGCCAGTCCTTACACCGTTCATACAGGACGCGCATCCACGCTGGCTGTTGAGACCCAGACCCTTTGGAGGGACCTGTTGTGGCAACGTTATCGTCGTCATCATCGGCCAGCATTCGCATCTTCCTCAGTTTCGCAAGCAATTCGTTCCCTAACCACACGTGAGCACTTGTTGTATAACGGAAATAGTCAATTACCTTGAGCAACAGCGATAACTCGCTCAGCAGTTGGAGGGAGACTAAGCCAGGAAGGTGGCTCCCTGTCTGGTAGGCCTTTGACCCATGAAAGGAAGTTGTCCAGCTTCGTGCCGTCCGGAGCAGTCAGCAACTGGGCGCCCGAGGTGTTAGGGACCAAGTCGAAGTCGACGTTATAGGCAGCAGGCCTGAAGAGACCATCGACAAATGCATCAAGAATCCTCTGGTCAAAGTCACTATCGATCCGTCCGCCGTATACAGACTGCTTGATCAGCGTTCGGATAGCATCCCAAGGGATCTGTGCAGGATCGACATTGGCGCGACCTTTGGCAACGGAATGTAACCAGGTGTCGATTGTCGTGAAGGCGGACGACATGTCCGAGTCGTTGAAATCATATACCTTACTCCATCCCAGTGGCACGTATCGTAGGCGCTCCTGTACGACCGCGTGGAACCATGCCAAGAGGAAGTATAAACGGACCTTTTCGGCAGGACCCTGAGAAAGGCGAGCGGGCGGGATACTGCGAAGAGAATCGAGGAGGTTCGCCTTGACACCCGGTGCGGGTTCATTCATGATAATGCGCGACTGTCGTAAGATGTTCACAGGGATCGATGGGTTTGCCTCCATAGTTAAGAAAAGACGGAAGGTCCGGTGTGCATTTAGGGTCTGCAGTTTTTTCTCCAGCTGGCCGAGCCACGACGGAGCCAAATGCACGTTCTTCAGAAGCACCCACGTTCCTTGACGAGACGCTACGGCTATTGCCTGGTCCGCGAGCCCAAATCCTTCTTGGGAACCCATGGCCACTTGTGTGCAGCGAGACTGTGTGCTTTGAATCAAACCCTCGACGCGATAACTGGCATCATATCCAGAGACAGAAACCAGGGCCAATGGAGTCTGCGCTTTTACCTCATCGGCAACCATGGTGCCAAGATCAAAGGAGGCTTCGACAGACAAGTCAACCCCGAAGACAGTCCGGACGAATATGGCCGTAGCTTGCAAAAGACGATCAGGTCGTAAACATTTGATGATGAGCAATGATCTAATCGCCTCCACGGCGGCTGGGTAGAAACAGTCAGGAATGATTTGGAGGTAATGGTGAAAAAGACCTACGGGTACTTGGGTCCCAAGGCGTCGGTACAGCAGATTCCGGGTTACTAGAGCTTAAGAACGGAACCCATTCGTCTTGGCGTTCGATAATGTGCGATTCCACTGGCTTGAACAACGAATGCTTGGCATAGGTATTGAGACGCTGTTGCTGTTCGGCAGTCAAACACTCGATCACTCGGTTTGTTGAAATGGACGCGGCAGCTGATCCATCGCCAGTCTCCAACAAGAACTCCAACTCGTCATTGATGTCCTCCAGTCCGCGGAGCTTGACCTGTGCCAGAAGGACCGCAAGCATGACGTGATCTTTATGGAAGAGCGCGCGTGATGTTCGTCGATAGGTGATCAAGAACAAGTCTTTGAGAAGGATGTCACGCCTTGCGCCGTGATCTGAGACGCCTCGTAGGTGGGGGTTATGATGAAGGGCATAGTCGAAGATATCCAGGAAGAAGCGCAGGGAGAATTGATAGAAGTGATGGACAAGATTGAGTTGCTCCAGGATAAAGAATACCGAACTGCAAGCCTGGGCGATCGGGAGATAGTCTGCGGTCACCTGCTCCACTTCCTTCATAACAACATCGGTTTCTTCCACCTTGCGTGTGATGTCCGCGGCCTCCCGTTTCAGGGTTTCCAAAGTATCAATAACCTTGTCATCGTCGAGGATGTTGCCAGTCGACTCGTTGAGAGCTTGTAACAGTAGCTTCTCAAGTGTACGCAGCCGTACGCGGAATTCACCTTGCACCTTCATGAGGTCCGTCCTCTTTTGCTCTGTGTCTGGTCGTTCCACCTTCAGGACTTGGTCAAGTGATTGACTTTGCAGACTGCTCCTCGTCATCGTGAAGTTGACGAAAGTGACACGACTACAGATATCTGGGGAGAAGTCGACAGAGGGATCGCGGGTCGACAAGAACATCGTAAAGGATGGTGAAAAGTCGATGTCTTGACTTCCCAACCGGATCAACACACGGCCACCAGTTCTGCGTATCTCCTTATTGAGCACTGCGTTGAGGATAGGGTCGAGGTGTTCTACGTCTTGAATGAGGAGAGGGTTCCCAAAGCGAAGTGCGCTCTCTAAGACTTTCAGGAAAGCCTCATCCAAGAAACTTGTGACGGTGATCTTGCGATCTTTGTGCTCGTTCAATAGGAATGCGGTTGCCTGTCCGGTGGGATCAATGATAAGAGGATAGCGACTGAAACGCTTGAGCATAATAGCATTCTCTGTGAAGAGATTGTCAGATGGAAGGCCTTTCGATTGCCAGCTGAGACGGTCGTCAGCTGTGGATAGGTACTCTGTGAAGGAGAGTTCGGGTTTGAACTTGATATTGGTGTCATTGAGATGGCTGATCCATTCCTGCCACATGACTTCGCGATAGTGTTGGTCGAAGAAGCCACTATACGCCAAGAAGGCGGCGGACAGCAGGACGTCGCCAACGATGGTACTCATCTCCACGTCGAAAGTTCGACTCCCGGCTTCCCAACGTGCCCTTTCGGACGACAGGCTTTCTAGAAGTTTCATACTACGGTCGACCTTGCCTTGGACGCGCTCCATCTCGGACTTGATGGCTTGAGTTTGGCTGATGAGAACTGCGTACTCTTCTTTGTACCTTTGGATACTAGTCTCGAGTTCGGAGATCATAGTGATAATTGTGGCCGCTTGTTGCTTAGTATGTTCGGCCTGCTGCTCGAGGGACTGGACTTCATATCGTAATGGTTCGACTTTGTCAAGAATTTCAGAGAAGCGGACTTGAGCGAGCACCCATTTCACAAGAGGCCCACAAGCTTTGGATGCTCGCTGGACAGTCTCAAAATTGTAAGTGGAGCGGCTCAAGTAATCCCTCTTCATCTGGTCGCGGAGAGCCTTTGTCATCTGATTTGTCGTGTCGAAGTTCACGATTCGTTGGATGAAGTCATCACGGCGGATGATGCCTTGAACGGTGCGCCAGCTGTCAATCTTATGTCCCAAGACAGTACACACGGACTCCATTGTCGATTTGACGGCATCCGGTGGGTTGGCCATAGTTCGAACTTCTTGGAGGTGTTGCCTCTTGATACTACTGACGGCGGATTGAGCGTCCAACACGGCGGGCTCAGCGTCAGCGAGGTCTGCCATCACCACAGCACGACGTTGTTCGATATGCTTGTCCTGTTCAACAAGAGCAGCTTGGATCTCGATAGAAGCCGCTTTCTTTTGCTCGGCCTCCTGCTGATCGGAAACCATTTGTCGCAACTTTTCGTTGGCTTCCTTGTCCTTGGCTTCGAGTTGAGCACGCTTGACAGCGAGGCTCTTTCTCAACTGCTCGACTTGCGTAACAGTGTCACGGAGCTTGTCCAATCCAACATGGAGGTGGCGCTGTTGTTCCTCTAGTTCGTCTCTCTTTTCATTATAAAGACGAACATAGTGATTGATGCTATAATCGCGTTAGCATAGGAGGAAGGGTGTGGCAGGATGGCAACCTACAAGTCCAGGTAATGACGGGGCGTGACATAGTTGTAGCGACCTTGCCTGCGACTGAGACGTTGATTAATTTGGGACAACGACATATGAACGTAGACCAAGGCATTGACGACAGCCGTGCGATGGATGGGCGGCATAGAAAGCTCGCGATACGCGATGGGGAAGTGGGTAGGTGGGATGTATGACGATAAGTCGAGATCGAGGGTGTGTGTAAATTCCATGCCGACTTGGTAGAAGGCTTGATCGGACCAATCTCCGAACCAGTCAAGGACGCAACGATTGAAAAGAGCTGGGGAAGTAGCAGCGCGGGAGGCCAGGCCGTTCTCCGGAGGATTCATTGTGAAAACTACGTGGAGGTTCTTTGCAACTTGCTGGGTGAACCAGCGGTATAGCTCCTCGTGTGAATCCAACATCAAACCGTCCCGCTGCGATCCCTCTTTGCAAGCTGTCATAAGAGCAGCGTGCTCATCGCCCTCGAATAGGCCGGGTACTTCTGCGTTCGCGAGCAAGGTATTCATGCGTTCCAAGAATCCGGAATCAAGGACATTCGACTCGTCCATGATAAAGCATATCTTCTCTCCTTTGGTACCTGCACGGCGAAGTACAATACGCAAGTCTTCATCGAAATCATCGCCGGTATACTTATTGGAAACTTTGATTTGGAAGATACTGAGACCGTTCATCCACGCGACGAAACGAGATAATGTGGTCTAAATATGATGGTCAGCGGCGATCTGTATTGTAATGCGAAAGCCATACCTTCCCACTTCCGCTAACGCCAATTAATAAGAGATGGCCTTGGACTTGACGGAACACACGGTCAATACGGAGAACGTGGTCAAGAACGTCGTTGAAAAGGACGAGAGGAACATCAAGTTCTTCTTCGTAGAACACCCGGAGACGCTGCTTTGTATATTCGCGAAGAACCTCACGATCCACAGGAATATAGTTCTTCGAAGTCCAGTTGGAGAACAGGACCGGTCGGGCGAGGGCTTCGTCTTTATTGATGGTGGGGAAGTGGGCTATAGCAGTAGCGTCGATATTCTCGTCTGTCCAATGCCGTTCTTCTTCTGCAACCAATCTGTCTTGAAAGAGTCGGAGGGCCTCATGTGCCCAGACCCGAACGAGACCTTCTACGGTCAAGACCTCCAACGGCCGAATTGCTTCGTAGATTCCGCGTACCCATCGGGTAAGTTCACGAGGACTGTATACGTAATGAGCTTGGATGTCTGTCGTGAATCGCCGTTGCGAAGCCAAGTAGAAGTCCACCATGGCGTCGGTGAGGGGTTCGGTGTATGCGCGGAGATTGGGAACGATCTTCAGCACAGCACGCGTGTACGTGCCATAGATCTGCTTCAACGAAACCTCTCCCGGATAGTCGACCATGATAAGTGGGGCATGGCGCAAGAAACGGTGGCTAAGTGGGACACGGCCAGGGTCTGTGGGAGGATTGCACGCGCCGACGAATTGGATACGCTCCAGTTTAACCCAGGACATATCGGTGGTTCGCCAGAAGCCACCGGACTCAACGAGCTGACGGATGAAGGATATGACCCTCTGAGTCCCGTATTTATCGGTGGCGGGAAGGTTGATCTCGTCGCAAAACACCACGAGCCAGCGACCTAACTGGATAGGGGCAAGTAGGACACCGTTGGGAGTCTTTCTGTATTCGCAATATTGCTCGAAGGTCTTCAATATTAATTCCGGAGTTGTCGCGCTCGAGAAGTTGAGGCCAACCACCTCCATGTCGGGAAGCTTTCTGAGGGCACTAAACAGCGTCATCGTCTTGCCCGAACCCGGTGGACCACATAGCATAAGGGGTTTATGCTCAGAAAGCCAAGAGTAAAGGACCTCTTCATGGCGTACGGTATCCATGGTGGGGACGACAACGTCGGACGCAGTTACTGTATGTGGCTCAATCTCGATCTGTGGGACCTTGGCGGCCCATGACGCCCATTCACCACTTGCAATCTGAACGTCGAAGTCGATCAACGAGGCACCAGCTAGCATGGGGGGAAGGTCAACTCCCGTCCTTTGGCTGAGGAAGTGCCCAAGCTCCGCGCGCAAGTCGAGCTTTGTATCTCCGGAAAAGGCCCAAATGATGCTGATTAGTAAACGCTTCGTAACATATTGCCCTACCTGCTCCGCGCTGAGAGGAAAATCTGAGTGCTGCGAGTTGTACTCCAGAACATTCCGAACAGTCTTGTTGACGAGGGAAAATAGGGTATTGAGCGCACGTGTCGTAGTGAAGTCCATGATATGCTCTATGTCTGATGCGAATTCAAGGGCTGCCTCAACCAGTTCGCCACTGGAGAAGTATTGCTCCAAGATAGTGGCAATCTGCTTCTGGGTGGCCAAGTTGATACTAGATCCGTCTGAGCCCTCTTCCACGCGGCGACCTGGGATGCCGGAAGTTTCGTCATCTTCTGCATCCAGGGGCACTGCTGCCAAGGAGTCAAGGTATTGGCGATAGATCATGGGGGGTTCAACGACGTCATCACTGAACCAAATCATGCCACAACGACTGACGGTGGCGAGTGTGGCATAACGAAGATGCTCAACCTCGAACATAATACGGACATTGGGTGGAAGATTAAGACGTTCGCCATTCGGTAGTGTGAGCAATTTGTTATCGTCGAGCACGCTGTTTTAAGTTATGTGAATAGGGGCGTAAAGCTATTGAGTGAAGTACAGACCTATTCAGGTTCTCAACCCATTCAGGGTCGACGTCGCCATCAAAGATGATCCAGTGTCTCTTCCCACTTTCACCGCGGACATCGTCGACTATCTTACGCAAAATGTGGGTGAAGAGACCATCGTTCCATTCACGTGTCGTCGGGTCGAGTGTCCCATATAATGCGTCTTTATGCATGGCCTTCGGATCAATCACGTACGCGACGCCTTCGACACCATCCAGTCGTTCAAGTGCGGTAAGTAAAACCTGCCAGGCATTTGTCTTGCCACTTCCGGAAGGTCCCACCATCATAAGCCCATGCTGGATCTTCTGAATTTGATAAAGCTGCAAAATTTTGTTCACCCAACGCTCCCCTTGGACTAGACGCCTCTCTTCGCAAATCTTGGCGATGTAGCTACGCAGCGCGCCGAGGTCCACAGGAATGTACTCGGTGCCAGGGAAGACGTCAGCAAGGAGGCTGTGAAACGAGTTATTTGAGAACGTGTGGCTTCAGATTTAGAGGACAAACCTCGTGAGCAGAGGCACATCGTCTGCGACCAGCTTGGGCACAATTGTCTCGGTAACGCTCTGGATAAGAATCACTTGCTCGGAAACGACATCCGAAAGTCCGGCAAGGTCAGGGTTATCGCCACTAGAACGTGCTTCTTGAAGGCGCTCGCGCTTGAGGATACCAGCGCTTGAAAGGACCGCCTTCAACGCACGGAGACCGAAATCATAATGTGGTTGAGGGGAAAGCTGCTCGTCACACAGGTTGAAGAAAGGAACGATCTTGGACGCGAGAGACTCCGCTGTGCGGAATCCTTGAGAGAACAGCATGACTTGAGCAATGAGCTCACGATCAGGACGAGTCATGGCCATACTAGAACATCATCGAATCGGTACACTCGCAAGAGATATGTTGGACACTTACGGCCTGAATAACTTCGTCAAGTTCGGTGGGAGCTGAGAACGACCAGCATAGTTGGGATTGGTGGTGATGAAGATTCCGATATTCTTGTTGATCTTCAGATTTTTGCCCACCAGCTCGATTTCGGCATTTGGATTCTTCACGAGGGCGGCCAAACCTTGCTGGATACTCTGCACTTGCTGACTGACGGCACTGAGAATTCTCTCTTCCAGTCGATTGAATTCGTCGAAGCAACCCCATGCGCCGACTTGGCAGAGCCCCACAAAGATACGACCCATAGCCTGAAAATCAAATGTCTCGTCACAACAGAACACGAGTACGAATCTGCCGAGTTGCAGGCCAAGAGCCTTGACGGATTCCGTCTTGCCCGTACCAGCAGGGCCAAAGGGTGCTCCACCCAGTTGCGTCTCAAGAGCTTGGGTCAGTGTAAGGTAGCACCGGTCGGTGAGCGGGGTTTGGACCAAGCGTTCGGAAACACCGAGGTACTCCCACCCGTACGGGAACGAGGCATCCGCTGCACGAATGACCAATCGGTCAAGAGGGTTTTCGGGAGTGCGATCGAGATAGAAACGCATTTGATATAGCCATGCGAAACTCTTGTTATCGGTCGCGCGTTGTTGAACGAGCGTGCGTGTCACATCGCGCTGGTGCACTAGCTCGGTGATAAGGTGCTCACATTTCTTGCGGGTGACGGGACCGAGTTCCGTGAGCACGATGTCTGCAAGGAGATCCAGGCTTTGCTTGATGGTATCGAGAGGTTGGTTGAGCGATTGAGATGCCTCAAAGGCAGTCTCAATAGAAGCCGTCCAGGCAACCTGAACAGCGAGCGTGACGAGCTGCGCGGGGAATTTCTCCACCCAAGCGATGAACCGGTCCACGGGTAATGTAGTTCCGGTGCCGTAGAACGTTTGCAACTCATCGACGGCATCGCAAAGTAGCTGTGCCAGGGACAACCGCATGGAATACTCAATCCTGGCTAACCAGTCGTTGATCTTGGGGTAGTCTTTGAGTAATATAGGATCTTTGAATGTGACCTCTTCGCCTTCGCGTGAAGCCATTCCTTGGATTTGCGTGATCTCATCGTCGAGTTTGATGGTTGCGATGCCCGCAAACATCTTCTTGAGATGCTTCATAATCCGTACGATGTCCTTGCTGTTCCCGATTATCTCGAGCAAATCTTCGTCACCAACGAAGTAGAAGCGAGGGAAGGAAGCCCGCTCTCGTTCTAGATACTCTCCGAGAGCCTTCTGTATCTTATTCAGCAGGTCAGCAAGCCGCTCGAGACTCTTCTGGATGCCTTGGATATTCATGACGTCCGTGACGAATGGCGACTTGTACACTTTCTTCATCACAGTCAAGAATTCCGTGTTGATATTTTGGAAACGCGCACTCTCCACTGGAAGGAGGTGTTTGATGTCGGCGCTCCCGGAAAAGATGCCCTCCAAGTACACCCATTGGCGTTGAACATCAATCCATATGTCTATCATCACATCAGCAAGATTTCGCAATCAAAAGAAGCAAAGTGGATTGACCGAAAAGGACGTGTATCCGGTTGAGTTTCTCTTCCCAGGAGCTTGCCTTGAAAACACATCAATGATGATCCCGAAACTTGACAAGGTAGGCATACCTCTTCCTCGAACACTGAGGAAAGTTCTCAGCGCAGGAACTAGACAAATAGGTAGGGATCTCACCTTTGTAGTAAGGAGATAGCTTCATGGCCACCAATGAGTTCAGGTTCTCGCTGCACTTGTTAAAGAGGTCGTCCCAACCACTGAAAAAACATCAGGAGTCGGTTTCTGAAGGAGATACAACCGTGTACGTACCGGATTAAGCGACACTTGTTCTGATAGTTGACAAGATCAAGAGTGTAGTTTGTCCATGTTTCCTTGACTTGCTTGATGTACTCCTCTAGGGCCATCTGTTGCCAGTAAATCGAGGTCACTTCGAAGGACAACAAGAACGAACCTCTCCCTGAGCTTGAATGATGACGTCTTTGATTTTACTTTCGTTCTTCTTCAGGTCCAAGTCATAGACGTTACCCAAGGTCATGCTGCGTATGTCATGAGTTTGACCAAGATTAACGGAAAGAAGAAAGGAACAGCTCACAGGGTCAAGCTTGGTTGAGACGTTGTCTTCAACAGCTTGAATAGCTGCTTCCAGTGTCTGTCCTTCAAGGCTTCGCTCTTCAGCTCCCCGATGAGGGTATTCGACTTGAGCAGGCCCCTCAATACATCCTGCACGTATTCAAAAGCGGCATATTGCCGCATCCGCGTCGGCATATCCTTGGTGCTGCTGAGCAGCCCATCTAGTTGTTGCCTTAACTTCCGCGGTTGGACGGTCGCCCACGCCAAGTCGCGTAGCTCGCTGATCTGACTCCAGATGCCAGAAAGCGCTGTCCAGACGGCTTTGAGGTCCCGTAGTTCCTCAAAGATGGGTTCGAGGCGAGTGTGGCGGATAAGCTCGAGATCCAGGGCTTCCTTTGCGCGACAGAGGAGGTCGTAATCCTCCTGCACGCGGTTGAGCTTGCCCTCGAACACATTAATCGTATTCATAGCGGTATCTGCACGCATGTTGCCCTGTACCGGGCGCGTCTGTATCCATTCCTCTAGTATGTCATTGATCTTGTTCTCGACGATCTTGTCTTCCGCGACAATCTTGAGTTGAAGACCAGCTGTGCAGAAAACATCGCTGTCAATGGTGGATACATCACAGTGTACGGCAAGAAGCTAGCGCACCAAGCTGTTCCTGGATGGAGTCGTTCTTCCTCTTCAAAATCTCATTGTATGCACTCCATTCTCCACGCAGTTGGTCGCTGTAGAGCCAGTCGTCAGGGAATTGGTATCGGAATCGTTCCAGGGTCTTCTCCCCAGAAGCACAAAGTTCGATCATAGGTCCCCATGCTTTCGTTTTCTTCTTGAGGTCCTGGACAAAGGTGATGAAGGTGACCGCCGCAGCGGTAGATGAGTTGCTTGGTGCCAGTAGCTTATAAGAAGAATGGCTAAGTTGACACGAAAACAGACGAAGATACACGTGAAAATACACACCTCCATCGTGATGGAACCAAGGTAAAGCGTTGAGGGACTACCGTTGACGCGTCTCCGAATCGACCAAATCCAGGAATTCCACGAACCTTAACCCTAATTACGTCGCGCGATCAGCTGCCCTCCTCGTGTCGTCCTTCAACACCAACCACCAGAACCACGATCCTCACGAAGACCTTCACCAGCGACCTATAGCACCCCTTTCAACATGTCAGGACGTCAGCAGCGTGTGATGGTTCAGCCCATCGTGCGTAATATTCATCTCGTCACAACCTGATCCTAATCTCTCATCATTGGATAGAATGTTATTTTCAAAAATCTTCAGCAGGTGTGTGCGCCCTCGCGCACGGTATTATCACGCGCTCAGTTATGTTCTAACTATTGACCTTCAGAGGACGAAGGTCGTCATCTGGCTCTATGATAACATCGAAATGCGGATAGAGGGCCGAATTGTTGTACGTGACTAACCAAACTCTCTCAACTCTGCGTCGGTCGTGGTCGCCACGCGCAATGGGCTGTTCTTAAAAAAATTTCCTTATTGTTGAAGCCCTATCTGCGCATGCTTAATTGCCATTTTCCTGATTTTTTTTTTGGGTTTTTCCCTCCGGTCATGAATACTGATATACCAACTATAATTAGGGCTTTGACGAGTTCATGAATGTGGTTATAGATGAGGCAGCGGAGGTGTACGTAAAGGGAGCAAAACCTCGGCGTGAATTAGGTATGTGAGCCACCGAGAGTTGCGAATCCTAACAAACCCCCTTGCTAGGGCGCATCTTGTTGAAAGGGGATAATATCACCCTCATCCAGCAAATCGTATGACCCGTCCTTCAGCTTCCTAGCTTTGTCGTCGTGTAAAAGTTGTTTCGCTGTACATGTCTCAGCGTCCTCGCACGTGGTCCACATTGTTGTCTAATCTAATCAGCCAACGCAAGTTCGTGGGCTTTGGTTCGCTTTATAAGTTATAGATAGGCAACAGCCTCGTCAAGTTCAATGACTGGCGGCAGAGGGGACATTCAGCCTACGTGAAGCACACCTCAGGAACTTCACACCGACACCACTACAGCAAGCGAGGAGACGTACCCTTTCCCTTCCCCAACTATATATGCAATTCCAATCGAAAAGATGTCCGCACTCCGTGACGCAGGTCGCGGTACGCTCTTCCAAGCAAAGCGTACACGTCCTGCTGGCTCTGACAGATGCTGGGACCGCTTCGAGATCGAGGACCGTTAGCTTCTCTGTCTCGTCTCCTGAAGTGAGGTCAGCTTCCGGGTCGTAATTAAGTAAGGTCGAGACGGGACGATCGTCGATTTGCGGTTCATCAGAATCCCTAGGGCTGGGGCTCTTCTCGTCAGCAATAGGCAGCGCCCGCTGTGGCGAACGAGCCTGCAAGTAGTTCACGAGTCGATAACCTATTCGAACGAGGATGAGGATGCCGAGCAATGAGTACGACGGCGGCCGTGTGTTCGGGTCGATCAGGGTAGCGGAGATCTACGGGGTTCCCAATTCCAGATTCCAGAAATCAGTGGCCATCCCTAGGCATGTGGTGAGGCTGAGTTGTGCACGCACATGCGGTACGCCCAAGAGCCTCCGCGCGAGGCGATAATACACACCGCTGATATAGAACACAGCGAGATTGACCTCGCCCGCAACGTCTAGCGCACCCACGACCGCAGTCGCGACGTTCTTAGACCGTGGATAGCGCGAATACAGGAGAGGTCCTAGCCGTGCGAGGATGTAGGATGGGATGGTGGGAAGGAGGATGAGCGCTGCACGGATGCGTGGCGATCGTGCCCACTTGGGATGCGCCCATATGTTCGTGTACTCCTCTCCCAGTGTCTGGATCGCTAGAAAGAAACGAATATTCGGAATCAATGATCGCGCGGTTTGGGGATCGATTGTGAAAGAGGGGAGGGGGAGGAGACTGACCGCGTCCTGTCGTGAGGGCATGGTAGATGAGCCGAACGGAGAGCTCGACCTCCTTGTCAAAGCGCGTCAGCCAACGTGTTCCTGTAACGCAAGGAGTGCCCGTCGATTGTAAATATATGTGAGAGAAATGTTCAGGGATGATTCAGGGGGGCAGGGGACTGGTTTCTCACCGAACCACGAACGCAGGATGTTCTCGGTCTGCTCTCTCAGTGAAGACACGTGAATCAGGTCCCTCTGGTGCGCGCGAACTGGCTCAGTACGAGGTCAGCCGGTTCGGCGTTTCATTCCATGAGAAAAAGGAGTGGGCATTGGGAAAACGTTTATGAATTCTCTATGGACGCACTTATTTGTGCCTGCTGTGCGAGTGGGAAGGAGGGCATGCGCATGGAGGACATTGTCAGGGTTTGCTTCGGACCTACGGACTTTGCAAACCCTCGGCAGGCGCAGGTGTTTACTGGAGGCGCCGGAGCCGGAGGGAAATTCCCCGCGTGGGGTTAAGGTTTGTCTCCGACAACTCGGACTGGACTGACGCGGGTGCGAGTCCGTTGGCTCACTCACAGCCATCACTTCCCACATTTCTAAATTGCCTCGTACAAAGTCGAGTAGAAAAAAATGCCTCCTCCTCCCGTGAGACATGGTGCAGAACCGTCTATCTGGCAGAAAAGTGCGTTCTCAAAGTGACAAATTTCGAATTTGTGTGTTCTGGCTGACGTCTGTCACTCACACTTCCTTTGCTCACACTTCCCCCCGCGCGTAACACAGTGAAGTATGTCGCCGATATGTCATCTCTCGCCCGGCTTTCGCAAGATGATCGTTCCTTTTTCTTTTGTGTAGAATGGGCGCCCTTATGGGAGGGGGAGTTGGTCTCACCATAGGCTTCATCTTTGGCAGTTACAGCATCCTGCGGTACGCGACCTTACTCACCCTCCTCTCTTCTCATCTCCGCTGTCCGTCGTACTCACGCATCCGCACAAAAAAAAGGGGTGGTGCTGGCCCTCGCGGCTTCCTTGCGACCCTCTCGCAGTACATGCTCAGCAGCGCGGCGACATTCTCGTTCTTCCTTGCCATCGGATCGGTGCGTCTCCATCTTACGCATCCCTTCTCCCCTCCTCTCACCCTTGGGTTGTCACCCTCCCATTTCACTTCACCGAATTCGCAACCTCGTTTTGCCCTCGAATATTCATCACTGACACGCTGCCCCAGGTCATCCGAAACGATACCCTCTTGCCACCACATATTGAAGCCGCGCGACTCCAGATGCTCCCTCCTATTGTGCGTGCTCGTGCTGACGGTGCCACATTGATTCATGCACGTTGGGCTGCAGAGCGCCAAAAGAAGAGTATGCAAGCATGACGGCAACCTTTCTTTGTTTGGTCACTCGAATATCCTGTTCATATGGCCTGCAGTATGACCCGCCTTCCCGTCCTTTTTTCATGAAGTTACAGAAGTGTGCATCACATCCCGATTAATAAGACAATGTATATGGACCATGTGTCGGCACCTAAGTATTCCGAACCCCGCTGCCCTGCACTCACTGGCCTATTCAACAAATCATATGGCATATGGCATACACCTAGGGCTTTAAGTGGTAACATAAATGAACATAATTATATCAATAATCAATGTGGCGCAAGCCCTTGGCTCTCTGCAGCCGCGCGCCACCTGCTGGCGTGTCCTTGGCGAGCCCAGTCGCCTGGATAGTGGAGGAGTAGTGGAGAGATCCCCGTTAAGGGGCTAGATTTTTCTCGAATACGAGCGCTAGTTGAAACACCGTCAACCTTCACATCCTCACACTCCACAAAGCGAGTGCTCACCTCTAGCGCCGTCTCGAAGACGCGGCGACTACGACACCTTTAAGTATCTGCCCACCAGCGAACGTAGTTTGTTTTCCTTCTTTACTGTTGGTGGGCCCTTGGATATTTCCTTCAACAGCTCGGTGTGACTTCGGTTCGCTTCTTTCACCTGCCGGAGGGAGGCCGCTTTGGCCAAAGGCATCGGACCCGAGATGGTAGGGCGGTCCTTGACGGATTTTGTGTTCTTGTTGGAGGAGCTCCCCATTATGCGCTTGAAAAATGAGTCGTTGGGAGGGGTACGTTCGCCCGGTGGCGGAAGCGTGGTGACCGAGTCCGAGTCCGAGTCCTTTCGGGGGCACCACTCGATGTGTGAGCGAGCCTCCCCATAATCATCGACTTCTTCTTGCGCCCGAGGGTTGTATTCCCAAACACCCGGCTGCTCCGCAAACTTGACGCAGCCGAGTGATCTCGGCGACTTGATGGTGCGGGGACTAGAATGCGAGTCCGTGCGCAAGATGCTGCGCGGCATGGACGCCGCCGAAGGTGGTCGCTGTTTACCGCGGGAAGGAGAAACCGCACGCGGCGCGGTCTGCCCAAATATCGGTGGCTCGGGTTCGGTCTTGGGCCACCGCGACTGCAGTAGCGAGGCGAGGAAGGATTGTGTGCGCGAGTCGTTTGGTGAAGATGGTGGTGAATTTCGCGTGGACAGCGAGCGTTTAGAGCGGTGAAGCCAAAGGCGCTGCTTCGTTGAGGCTGGGGATTCGGATACTAGGTTGATTGTGGAACAGGAGGGAGTTGCGAGTAACGCCCCCTTCGTCTTCAGTAGGCTGATTGTAGAAGATGAAGGCGTTGCAAGCAATGGCTCATCAGGCATAAGACTTGAGGATGGGGATGGCGGGACGTCATACTCCGGATATTCGGAGATGGGCTAGAGGGTTTGAGTATATTGTCCTCTCTATGTTGGTGACGATTGACCTACTAGCATATAGTCAAGGTGCATCATGACATGTTCATCGCCGAGATAAAAAGGCATCGATGCTTCCTGTGAGGATATTAGCTCGATGAGGGCCAATCATACTAGAACTGCACTTACGACATTGTCGACCAGCGTCGAACAAGTAGATGATTCACTTGTAAGCTTTGAATAGAACTCAGATATTGGCAAGGGTTCGGAGTATACGAAAGCACGCACCGAGTCGGAGCGACCAGGATACCCCTGCAAAGTGTTTTGGCTGAGGTCTATCACAGGTCGACGGCGAGTTGAAAGGGACGCCGCAGTGGGCATCTGAAGATTATAGACGGAAGGGAAGATATGTTTCGCAGGGGATGTGATGGGAGACATTGTCCCAGGTTCAGAACGGGAAATGATGGGGGGAAAGGGGAAGATCGAAGGGGTAAGCCCTGTAGCAGAGAGGACCTTGATATCGTGTTCTCACCGTGCATGTGCAGTCCGCACCCCCCAAAACTTTAGCTCTTCCGAGCGCTCTTTCTAGAGGACCCTAGCCACGCATACTGCCGAATAACGTATCACAGAGGACCGGAGACGAAAACGACACGCTTTCAAGGCGTGTTGCAGCCACATGAAAGAGAAATGATCATCTTATCATGTGCCGAATTCCCTTTTGTGGACTATAGACGCTGGCTGGCGGTGATGAGAATTGAGTGATCGTGGGCTGTACAACATGCTGTGATTGCGTCAAACCCTGTCACAAGGACATGTCCCATGAATCATCAACGTGGCGGCACCAATATGCGGTCGCCAAAATGAAGGAAAATTGCACCGAGGAAGTATATTATGTATTATATCATTACGATGACAAGTATCTGTGATGGACGGTCAGTATGGGTATAAAAAGGGAGGTCGCAGAGCAAACACCGTAAACCTGCGCACGTACCCTCACTGTGTATCACACTCTGTGAACAAACACCAAGTCATATTTGGAATGGTGCGTCGTGAAGACCACTCCAGATGCCCCTAGCGGATTCCGATGTGCTCTCCACAGTGCGCCGCTTCAATGACCTGATCTTGGCACCGGAGGAATCAAGTAGAAGTTGGACTTTCTTCTCGATACTCGTGACTTCGAAGCCATTCAGAGGAATAACTTTTTCGTTGTTATTGACTGAATCAGAGGGAAGGTGTCAACGCAGCGGAAGCGGGTGTAAAACATAGGAATGGCGCACGATAAAAGCCTCGTACTATAGGTTGGCGATTGTTCCGCTGCTTGACGACGACTTGGACATGAGGGTTAGCACGGGCTAAGTTTTGGAGGTTGCTCTGGAGGTAGGTTCGCGTATTTGCGGAGGAGGACCAGTTCTGAGAATACTCAAAGACGAGCTTGGAGATTTGTGGGACAAAAGAAGCATGGCCGTTTGACGGTTTCGAGGAGAGCTGTGCCCTGAATATGGGTTTTGTCACGGGAGCGAGCCTAGAGGCCATTGGAGTTGTGTTTGTGTGCTGTGAGAGACTTGGGGAGAGTAGTTCACGTGATGCGTGGGAATAAAATGGTTGGGGGCCAGCTTGAGTGGAGAATCGCTTTCAAGGTCAGAGTGTCAAAGTGAGGCAAGTCAAGTCAGGGTCATTCGCTCAATACACAAAAAGTCGCGTCTCGCACAACAGACGCGTACCGAGCACGACTCATACTGACACTCATTTCCTCTTCACATCTCTCGCTTTCTTCTTCTCTCGCATCCATATTATAATACCTACTCTTAAATGGCGCGCACTACACGTTCACAAAAACTCTCTGACGACCACCCAAACGGTCTAACCGCATCTCATCCTCCTCCCTCCCCGTCTAAACCAAAGTCACCCACAAGGAAACGTAAACGTGAATCTTTGGCTCATCCAGAGGACCAACCTGCCACGAAGCAACCTCGAAATGGTGACGTTACCGATAGCCACACTGGCGACGAGCAAATAAAGCCACCTTTTGATTCTGTAAACCATACGTCCGTACATCCCAAGGGCACTGGTGACCTCCCACTCGACCCTCACCTCGCACAGCAAATTCTTGATATTCTCGAGATGTCAGTCCCTTTGTTCCGTTCGCGTCGTCGTGAAAACCATTCTCATCACTGCGGAGCAGGATTGACACCCAAGGTCTTCTCGATCGCGTCTTCCCCCTCCCCGCTGATTCGTCGGGCTCTTCAATTCCCCTTGACTCACAATCACCCTCCCAGCCACAAAGCTACTCTTTCCGGACTCTCCTGAAAGAGTCTTCAAGACATCCTCTTCGTGTCCTCCGAGTACGTTTCCCACCCAACGCTTTCTTCCGCAATCTTAGTAACATTCACTGCTGCAGTCCGCAGTACAACCCCTCTTCCCTGTCTTTGCTCAACCTCGCTCTCGACCATCTGCGCCAGCGGCGCATCAACTCAAATTCTGCAACCTCGCCCTTTCTCTCCTCGATCAATCATCTTTCCGCGCCACAGAGTCTCTCCTTGATCTTGAGACCATTATACCCCCCAATCCCGAAGCAGGTTCCGTCGGAAGTGATGATGCAACACCTGATTCATCAAAATCTATTGATGCCCCACTCGCTTCTTCCGATCTTCCCCGGAAACGTAAATATGCTCTCATGCAAAGGCTACCTACGGGTGAATGGTGGACATCCCTTAACTCCGACATCGCCTCTCTCGACGGTACCGACTTGAAGAATCTGCCTACCGCCCATGCAGAACTTGTTGCCGTTCTGCCTTCGGTGTCTATACCAGAAGCCCCCGAATCTTCCGTGCCAACACTAGGATCCCTTTCAAGAAAGCTCCATGCTAAGAAGCCCACCTTACCTGGCCCACGACACCTTAGCACAGGCGCATTTCTGGACTATGGCCCCAATGCTAGTTTTGCCCCGTCTTTCGACCAGGATGGCGTTGAAGTTGGGCAGTTCGCACTGGGTGAGGTCATGTGGTCTCGCTGGAGGAGAAGAAGATTCGAGCCTACAGCCGAAACGGGTGTTCTTGACCCGTCAACCGCTACAAAAGATGTGCAAATGACGGATGCTTCTCCAGACAAAGACCATCCTCAGCAATGCGATAGCGAAATGGGACAAGATGGTACAAAACGGATTGCATTGGACCCACTACTTGAACAAGACCTAGTGGCCCCTATTCAAGATTTCATGGAGACTTTGGAACTTGAAACGTCTATCCAGGAACTGTTGGATCGGAATAAGCGAGCGCTTGCGAGACTCGGGGAATTACAATCACAACGCTTAGGTGGTGAGAACGGAGGGGCGAGTCAGGTAGAACTTGGCTCGGAAGAGTGGGATATTGGTGAGTGCTAATCTTCGTCACATCTTGCCTAGCTAAACCTTACGAATTACTGCTTTGTAGCACAAGGCATCGCAGAGTCGTTGGCTTTCATAGCTTCTCTCCGTCCCCGTTCAACCAAAGACTCTTCCTCCCTGATCCCTCCCTTCGAGCTTCTTCGCAAGCTACACCGCAGCCTTCCCAGCGAGCCGCCTGAAGGTTGGTTCGGCACACTCCCACCAAGCAACCTCACGGCACTGCATGACGACACAACATTGCAGATCAAAGCTGGGGTCAACATTCCGTTGGGCGCACTTTCAGGCCCCGGGTCAAGCACGCTCCCTTCGCCTGCAGTATCTACTGGATCTTCAGCCGCTGCCGCCATCAAGCCCATCGCCCAGGCCAACTACGCAAACTTCCCCTATCCTGCGTATGGCGGTAACCAGTACCGTGGTGCTTACGCTTACAGCCCAAGCACAAACCCGTACTATCCCAATGCGTATGCTCAGTCTCCAGGCCAACCTGCACAGCCGCAAGCACAGTCAGCGCAGCCCTACATCGGCCAGCAGCAGCAGTACAATAGCTATGGTTCGTGGTACAATTATCAGCAACACCAAGCTCAGGGGCAACAGCCCCTGACGCCGACTTCGGTCGCCGCTTCGTACGCGTCGTTCTTCAACGCGCAACAAGCACAACAGCAGCAGAGTGCGCCACGCGCGGTAGCGAATACTGTCACGACGGGCAAGGCCGCGGGCTGGACGGCGAGCCCAACGCTACCACCACATCTTCGCCTTGGGGTGGCGACGCAGCCCCCGGGTACTCCGACCCCAGCAGGGCAGGGAAACTACTATTATCCCGGATATCAACAGGCTACTGGGGCACGCTGACTGACACTCACCGATAGCAATTCCTATCATTAATTTTCTTTACCTCTTTCTCTGTTTCGTTAGATGTTATCGTACAGGGGCCTGTCATTTCTACTACTTTTGTCTCTCATGGCTCGTAGTGTTTGTGGTTCCACGAAGGGGCTGTACTGTAATCGAAGACGTCTCATCCCATTCGGCACTGCCCTAAACAGTTGCTATCACTACATAAAGTATAAAGGTACACAATCAAACAGTTCATAGTGGATCCAAAAGAAAAACTTGGGGCATGTCCGATGCCGTCTGCGACTTTCCAACCACGGAAACTACCAAGTCTGTTTGCTCGGAAAGGCTGGTAAGCTGACTTGCAGCACCGTGCAGTGCGCATCTCACACGTCAAACCACCCCTTCACTGCCTCGAGCGCGAGAAACGCCCTTCGGAAGGGGAAAGCACCCAGCCCGTATAAAGCCCTGACCCCAGAACGGAGCCGAGCAGATCCCAGGACAGGTGACGGACGGGTGTGCGTGTTTGTTTGTGAGAGTGATTTTTTTTTACCTTCAAAAAGGACAGCGCGGCGCTCGGCCAATGCCGACAAAGACCACGCAAACAGCTGTACTGTACCTGTACAGAACAGAACGGTACAGTAATCATGCTTGTCATCCTCGGGTAGCTAAAATACTATATGTCTATCACATGGAAACATCGTGGCGCACTCTGGTTACATTTTATCTAATGAGACGCCGCCGATGGCAGATGAATCGTGAGGGCCGCACTTCAATTACTGCTCCGTTCCGAGTCGGTACGGGCGGGGTGCGGCGAAGCACGCACCATTTTCTTTTTTTCCATACCGCGTCGACCCCAGTGGACTGTGATAACCCGACCCGTCGCCCCACTCCATACTTGGCTTGGACACGATCAAATACCGCATGGCGGCTTGACCGGGCCCGATCCTCTGAGACGCCTCGCGAGCGGTCGTTCGCCCGTAAAGAAGACCACGACGACGCTCGCAGCGGAAATGATCGCCACCGCGACGAGATTGAGGATCGTCCAGCCTTGGTCGTAGCGTTGGAAGATCTGGTGGAGAGGAGAGTGAGACGAGAACGCCATCGGAATAGAATGAGGGACGCACTTCTCCGCTGAGTACCGGGCCCACTGAGGGACGTATTAGAGGCGACGATATATACGAATCGGTCCGACTTACCGGAAGCACCCATGCTGGCTGCGAAATTGAATGCCCCGTATACGTGGGCGTCTTTGGGAGATGGGTTAGTCTTCTGCAGAGAGCCTAGTCAGGGCATGGCTGGACGCACATCCGACGCCGGGCATACGTCTCGATACCAAAGCAAGTTCAGTCATGACTGGGGCGACGAAAGCGGCCGTGCATAGATCTAAAGACATCACGATGGGGCGATCGACCGATATAAGCGGTCCACTCCGTGATTGGGTCGTGATGATGACCTACTCTCGAATGCAAACGCGGCGACAAATATGACCAAGTTTGCACGAGTCGTGACAGCGATCCAGGCCGGCACGGAGAGAAGTAGGCAAATGAACGTGACCCACTCCGTGCCTATGTGATCCGTCAACCGACCAGCTATGGGAGGAGCTTGCGTAAAGTGAGTCTCCATTTGTCGCGCGGGCGATGTCTACTGGGTGAACTGACCTAGCATGGAGGATAAAGCAGCGCCAATGAAGACAAGGCCAACTTGGGAAGAATTGAGGTGCCACGTCCTCTGCAAATGAACAGGCAGGGTCGGCTCTTGGAAGCTGTACAGAATGCTACTCGGGGGTATCAGGGAAGGTGTTTTCGACAACGTCGCATACACCACCGCGCAACCTACCCGTATACAAAGCCGTTCAGCACAGCTGCCACAGCCCTGGAGGACATGCAGAGCCCTCTGATGACTTGGAAGAGTGATATTGGGTCGTGGTAGTCATGGAAAGTCGGCGCTCCAAGACGGTCCGCTTCAGGACCAAGTAAGGAATCTGTAGAGTGGGCTTCTCCAGGGACAGATACATGCGAGGTTTGGTGTCCTCTATCACCCGATTCGGAGGTGAAACTGCCATATTGCAGGCCAACGTGACTAGCGGAATTTGGAGCATGATCTGAAGCGTCGATGTTCGGTTCATACCCCCAGCCTAGTGCTTCTCTGCGTTCGATGACTAGGAGGCGACCAAACAAATCTATGGATACCATCGCGATACCGAAAAGACAAGGGCCGAGAATACCGAAGCGATCAAAGAGCGCGCCGCCTACTGGCGGGCCGATTAGCAGGCTGTTGTTGAAAATTAACACAATGACAGGGATCAAGATTCCGGATGCGTACCCTAACGGAAGGCCGGACATGGCTAGGCCAAGGTATCCTGCAGTGTGCAGCGTAAGAATGAAAAATTCTAGTTCTTTTGATCATTGACGTACGGCCAACATGTTCTTCTGGCACAGTATCACAACTGGGGGGGGGGGGGGGGTGAGGATGTCTCCCAGTGCAGGACATAACAAGGAAGTTATTCTCTCACATCAGAGCAAGGCCAGCAGTCCACACTGCGGCCGCGCTGACACCTTGGAGCACGCGGGCGATCGCCATGACCCAATATATTTGAGATTCCATGAGTAATATCTGTGACCAAGCAAGCGCGAGCAGGCCAATCATCAGAGTTCCTTTTCTAGAGTTTAGTCGTTCGGTATACCATGCGATGATGGGAGTTGCTGCAAAGGAGAGAATTGAGCTAACTAGAGGCCATCAACGGAATGCAGCCCGTACAAAGCGCTACACCACTTGACTGGGCATAAAAATGAGAGTTGAAAACCGTGAATAAGTGCGAACGAGTGGATGGTCTATACGCACATAGGCGAAGAGGAGATATCCCACAAGCACTGATATATCTGAATATCCGAGGGCCTGCAAATGGAAGGGCA
>Ga0307509_10001813_pt1 | contig 35359 bp, 54 predicted proteins | sample 10_EM_MG_FD_202245 | JGI IMG/M metagenome (GOLD analysis project Ga0307509, IMG submission 202245) | Populus trichocarpa ectomycorrhiza microbial communities from riparian zone in the Pacific Northwest, United States - 10_EM | ecosystem: Host-associated > Plants > Roots > Unclassified | place...
AGTGCCGCAAAAGAGGATTGATCACTTTCATGTTCATAAGGTGAACGGTTCGCTCAGTGAGCCATCTGACGACACTTGCTGCTTCGGAAAGCCTTCTCGTCGCTGCTGAGGAAGAAGCGCCTGCCCTTTGGGAGGATGGTTTGGTCACTGTTCGCTTCTCGGCCATGACAGCCTCGAAGAGGGCTTGAAAAACAGCAAGCCATGGCAGAGAATTAGACTTTCCATCGGATTTGGTGAAATTCGAGACGACTTTGTCTTGAGAGAAGACCTCCCGAATCTTTGACAATGCTTCCTGACGAACTTTGATTTTGTCGCTCTTGAGATTCTGGAGAACGGATGCCAAAGTAGTCATGAATTTGAGAGAGTGCTATAACCAGTTAGAGAGGTAAATCTGCAGATTTCCAAGTAATCAAGAACTTTTAAAACGCGTCAAGATGATGGACACGACTCACTCAGTCTGTCGAAGAGATCAATGCCGTCGAAGAGAAAGGGCGGAAAGGGAGTTTAAAAGAAATACAGATAAAGAAATCCGTTCATGAATGTCGTAGCGTGGATAGAACTCAAGCTCGCCGTGGCCTTGGATCTCAACGCTTTGTGAATGATCTCTAGGATGAACTTTAAGTCTTTGACGTTAGGCGTTAACACTGCCACAGGACAATGATAAGCACGTGCTGGAGGATGATCGTGATATTTGGTTCTATTTGTTCAGGCAGGGTATAAATGTGCAAAACTTTCCGCAAATAAAGTTTGAACTTGCTAAATTCTTTCATCTCAATTAGCATTCATTTTTTTCTGGCTTGAGGGAACGTACTTTGTTTTTTTGTTACTGGCCACTTTCTGCCCGAGCAGTGCTTTAATGCATCCATGCTGCAATCGGTTCTGGTGATGTGCCTAGAGCGACGAACTCTTGACTGTCTAATCAACAGTTGGGTGGGTAGTCGATAAACAAGAGGGCCTCTTTCTTGGAGGGTGCTCAATGGTTATATCTACCCTACATTCCTTTCTAGTACTTATTTATGTTGTGATTTCTATGTGGTACTCGTGAAAAAAAAAAAAAGTTGCACAGTCCACATTGTTGATGAAATACACTGAATAATAAGTCTACGTAGGGAGTCTCTAAGTACAAAAGAAGTGTCCTTTGCCGTGGCTCATCAAAGTATTAATTAATGTAATGCGGGGGCAGGGCTCGTGGTCTGAACTCCAGGTAGAGTGGAATTTTGCTCTGGCTCTTTTACTAATTCTTTCCTTTCCAATATCTGAGCTATGGTTCCAGAGAGTGGGGTTGGCCCTGACTCCATTGCAATCTTCAAGAACCATGGTTTACTCATGTAATTCCTGATTCTGGAAAATGGGATAGCCTTTCAGCCAATTTCAAAAGTATGACAATATGTAACTGACCCATCAGGAAGCAGAACAACGACATTCTTCCCAGGTGAATTTGCAAGATTTTTCCCGGCGTCACTTTTCAGCCAGCGCAAAGCCCCAGCGAGCGCACTGCCGCTGCTGCCCCCAACTAAAAGACCTTCACTTCGCATGATAGTTTGGACAGCTGCGAAAGATTCCTCATCGCCAGTCTTCAACCAGACATCGACATCTTTGCGGTCCAACACATCAGGAACAAAGTCGTAACCGATTCCTTCAACGACATATTGTGCACCGTCGTCTTCTGTGTTCAGGTTCTCGGGTACAGCGAGAATGCTTCCTTTCTAAAAAAAAAATGATCGGACTATGCATCATAAACCTTCCTGACGTAACTTACAGGATCTACGCCGACAATGGTACAGTCCTTGTTGTGTGTTTTCTTGATGGCGCGTGAGATGCCTGTAATAGTACCGCCAGTGCCTGCTCCAGCGACCACGACGTCAACCTTGCCAGAGGAGGGTTTCAATGGTGTGGAAGGAGTCGAAACGACAGCGTCAATAATTTCTGGGCCTGTCGTTAGTTCGTGGGCGAGTGGGTTGTTTACCTCAAGGGGCAAAATATTAATTACCAGACAAATAGAAAGTAAAGGAGCAGATAAACACACATTTCTGTACTGGTCAAGAATAATTCCATAAGGAATCTCTCGCTGTAGTCGCTTTGCCACTCCTGCGATCGTTAAGGAATTCAGCCACGAGACTACCAAAGAGTGAATTTTGGGCTCTACCTATGTGACTTTCGTCAGAATCCCAGGCGGCGGTTGTTGGTGTACGGATGACTTCTGCGCCGAGTGCACGAAGAAGAGCCTCTTTTTCCTATAGGAAAGGAGGGGTGAGCGATATGCTCGCTCGCTGAAGAAAGAGATAATATACGAGAGACATCTTGTCGGGAAGAGTTATGATGACTGAATAACCCTTATCTAATGTATTCAGCATTTGTTTAGATCCGTGTTTTGCCGAATGCTTTACCTTGATAGCACAGGCCATAGCCAACCCGATGCCTGAAGAATAGTAAGAAAACTAACCAATTATCAAAAAAATGCTTGGTAAAAACCTGTATTGCCAGACGTTGGCTCAATGACAACACTCTTGCCCGCAATAAGCTTCCCCTCCTTCTCTGCAGCTTCCACCATCGCCTTTGCGATTCTATCCTTTACAGATCCACCAGCAGACATGAATTCGACCTTACCCACTAGAAATTTGTGACGATAAGTTTTCAACAAAAGGCTTGGAACCATTGTACTCACAAAGGTTGCATTTGAACCCATTGGCGCTAGCAATCTTGTCGAGGCGGATAAGAGGCGTGTTGCCTACACCGCCGAGGGCGTTGTCAAGAATATGAGAGAGCATAAGTTCTTGAAGAGAATGGATGTGATATAGTTGGTAGTAAATGGGCTCGTTCAAGAGGGCTGTTCGGCTTATCGTATTTAGGCACCGGGACGGACGGATCTCGCCGTCTAAAATTGAGTCTTGGTTTCGCGCCGCATTGCTTATCCGCCAAAGTTAGGATACACTTCCTCGCCTCCTTTCAATGGAAGAACTCACTATCTGACTACATAATGATCATTCTTTTGGTCTGTTGAACTCGACAATGTTACTCAATTTTACTCCGCCCAACATCCTTGGACTCTTTTTGGAAGAGTTTGAGAATTTGAAGAGGGAATATGACGAACATATCCACATGTCTCGGGGGTTCCGGCTTTGATGATTTGATGTCTTGTCAAAAGTCGCCCATAGGCTGGATACGGGGACCACTCACTTGCAGATATTTGAAGAATGGCGACGTAGAACAATTCGTGTGCTTGCCCGCTATCTTCGTGAATTGTAACCAGCTATATCTTTCGCAATTCAATCTGCTTTATGTCACGGTGGACCTCTCAGGAAATTTATTTTTACATAATGTTTTCAGGACAAACTGTAAAAGCCACATGCTGCATCTGGATGTGCCAGGTTGCTCACCTCCCACTTGTTTGAGCTACAGGCTACAGCATGGATCTAGATCTAATAAGAAATATTTTTTGTGCGCTTTCTTTCCAGCAGGAAAGCGTGTCATCTCATGTGGACCTGTCCTGCAGTTATACAGGCGAATCTTCATCTTCATAAATCAGGTCGTCTTCCAAACGGTGTGCAGGTTGAAGTTTCCCATAAGAAAATAGGTGCATCATCCGCACTTGAAGAAGTATGGTCGGATCCGCAAGTAATCCGTAAGTTATCAAATTCCAGTCCATAAGTTTCTTTTGAGGCTATGTAGGCCCCAGATTTCTTCGAGATGCCTGTGGCATAGTGCCTGTTGTATTATTTTATCAGTAAAGTTTATGAAATCGACCTGGTGAAAGGATAGTGCCGGCATTGGAATGTCATGGGTGCTTTCTCGGGATACTAGAATACATGCCATCAAGTAGCATATTTTTACTACCACACACTACTCCACACGTGCTAGATATATCATGATGACTACTCAAAGTTCAAATTTTTAAAATTATATTTGCAGGCTGGACTGACCCTCAATGTTCAATGCTTCAGTAACGAATCATTGAGCGGCCAAGGTGTGCCCATCCAAGTCATGAGCTCCGTATGGTCTTTGTATGCGTCGTCAGTATTTGGGTGGATGAGCACCCTGTAGCGAGAGTCCAGATACATCATCCGGGGGTGTATTTTGTTTAGGACCATGGAAGATCCAGAAGGCGTCACATTCGGAAGTTGGAAGGAGAAGGGGTGTGTGATGGGGAGAGAAAAGAAGGCGGAAAATATCAGCGGGGATTCGGATATATATAACACAGTATAACATCCGTGATAAGGGGGATGGACTCACGAGCAAGGCCCACGATAGACAGTGAGGAAGGAAAAGAGGGCGCCGGTTTGATGAGGAGTGAAGGTGTTCACCTCGAACATGGCCGTTGGGTGCGGGCCTATGCACAATATCGCATGTCCATGCATGATCAAGAAGGGATTTCGGGGTATATTTAAAATCACCAGCACATTGCGTGGTTAAGGGGGAGTGCATCCGAAAACAAGAAAGAAAGCCGTCAGAGGTCGAGTTTAAATAGACATCGATTGGCGCAAAGCGAGGAGAATGGAAAGTTAGGGTATCACTTATGGGAGCACCCACCTACTGCTCTATCCCAGAAACGATATATTCGGAGCTGGGTCTTGTATTGAGCACCGTTGTGAGATTTGGCAAAGCAAGTGGCACACCTCTGGAAACTCTCTCCTGATCCGTTCGTGTAGTGCCCTCGCATAATCGGCATCGACCTTGTTGGTAGGCATGTAATAAACTGAAATTTTTTTGGATGAATGTACATGATCGGATTTGTGGGACATTGGCTCACTGTGGAAATCAAAGCCATTGTTTGAAGAGTCAATGGGGGGTGGAAATTGGTCGTAAGTTGAAGATTTTGCAGTTGCAGGGGGATTGAAGAGGGATTTTCCATCGGCGTTGAATTCTGTGGGGAGAGGATCTGCATTTTCGAAACCCAGCAAGGGGGACTTGCAAGGCATGATGGTTAGGAGAGAGTGATCGTGCGATCGATCAATGTAATGTCATTGTGGGAAAGCAAGACTTGGCAAAAAAGGGAGGGATTGATTTCAGATCCTACGCCTTCCTCTCATGAATACCTGGCTTTCCAGATCCCATCAGCGTGATTCATTGTCCCCTCCCCTGACCCCGACGTACACCGCTCCCCGTCTTGCTCCAAAACCGCCCCAGTTTGTCTCGCCTCCTTCCCTCCACTCTGCCTCTTCCTCCAGCGAAAACAGTCCCCTCCATCCCTACTCCTCCTTGCACATGGCCCCTCTCCCCGTCGTTTCAAATCACTCTACTCCAGACGACGACGACGAGTGTCCTGTCTGCCTCGAACCCCTCAGCTTTAGTTTCAGACTCCCAGGTGAGAAACCTCACATCGTTCCAGAGTGCGGCCATGCCCTTCACGAGGTGGGTTTCCCCTCTCTCGCTTCCCATTTTTATTCAATCTTTCCAGGCCTGTTTCACTGCCGTCTATGGGCCCCCTCCAAATCAGCAAGGTCGAACCGCCCCCCGAAAGTCCAATCTCGGCGTCTGCGGTGTTTGCAGGCGACCCATGAAGATCGGGGATGGCGACAGTGGAAAGTCCAATAGTTCGTCCTTCCTGTATTTACTTCCCTTCCCATCATACTCATCCTGTTCTCTTTAGAACTCGCTGCTCTTACGGGCATGGGTGACAGTCGTACTGCACCTCTCTATCCCGGACGCGACACCCCTACAAGCCGTGCTCGTAACCCCCAGAACCTCTACGATCCCTCAGCGGACGACCCCCTCGATCACACTGGCTCTGTCAAATCAAATCCCATCCATGATCATGCTCAGTATATTGTTGCCCCGTCTATTCAAGTCCGCCCTGAATTTTCTGCTCTCACGCGCACTAGTGATGCCAATCAACCTCTAACATGTATCGTTGTCATAGAGCTCCCAGCAAAACGGACTTCTGGCAGCGTACCCGGCCCTGTCATTCCCGAGAATTATGGCAGAAATGGTAATAATAGCCATCTTCGTCCCGACACTAATTCCGATCACACAACTCCCCACCCGGACCGCCAGCCTCGCCGCCAACAACAGGACACTCCCCATCAGAGCTACCAAAGCGCTCAACCCACACAGTATGATTCCTCTTCCAATGACCACGACTCGACAAACTATAGTTCAAACACCCTTATTCACTCTGAACAAGACTCCCCCTTTACCGCCATCACCGAGGATCTGCGAAACCGCATCATAGATTGGAAAGGACACCCGCTCTCCGACCTTGGTCCCCTCCAGATGTATGATCTCCTTTCCGTCCGCCGCGACTCCGCCATACGCGATTTTTACGTCTACTTATTCAAGGAGGCCATCATTTGTGTCGTCGAGGAAAAGAAGCGCGGTCTCGGCCGTCTTCTTTCAAACGCATCTGCCCTTACTGACAGCACTAGTAGCTCGACATCGGGACAATCCAAGGGCGTACTGCGCCTCAAGGGAAGAATCTACGTGAGGCACATCAAGAACGTCACCGCCTCATCAGCTGCTGGCGAAATGAGTCTGACGATCGACATGGAAGACGAACTGGCTTCTTTCATCTTGATATTCAAGGAACGATCGTCGCTTGAGGCATGGAAAAACAACATCCAAGCCCTGGTGAACATGTTCCAGGCTCAAAATCGACAACCCCAAGAGCCTCAGCGTCCACTGGACATGGAAGAGTTTGGCGGCAGTGCCAAAGCTATGAGAATGTTGAGCGGTGGTAGCACACAGACAACCGTGAGCACGGTGGATAGCCTGCTAAACAGTTCTTCTCGTTCAACAACGTCGTCGTCCACATCCCATGGATCCGCTGGCATCGCACGCCAAAATAGCTCCAACAAGCTAGCAACTCTTGGAGAAGACGACGAGCTGACCGCGTACGATTCATCCCCAAACCTTGTCACACCCCACACCTCCTCCGGGCCTTCTAATTCGCTCTCACCCCTTCCTCATCCGTCCATGGATTTAATTTTGGTTATCTCTCTTCCACCGCCGAGTGCGCTACCGAGTACTGCCCAGCTCAAAATTCGTGTCATCAAGGCTACCCTGGACTTTCTCGTTGCCTCTCTTGGTCCCAAAGACCGACTGAGTTTGGTTACGTTTGAAGTCGGTGCCGCAGGCCGGGTCAGAAAATGCCCATATCTCAGCATTGGAAAAGCACAAAGCCGACAGCGCCTCGAGAAATTCATCGATGAAGTAGGTATCCGGCTTGACGAAAACCAGGACGAGTTTTTGGTGAGAGGTTCCAAAGATGAGAAAACCGATGTTGTCACTGCCGTGAATCATGGTATGTTCTCAGGCCTTTTGTCGTTCGTACACAATTGTTTACCGTTTTTCTCAGGTCTTGACGTTGTACTTCAACGAAAAGCGCGCAACCCAGTATCAGGGATGATCCTTGTCAGCGACGCCTCGGATAGCACTCGAAGGGCGCAGATGGATCTGGTACTTGCACGAGCAGAGGCTGGGAACGTACCAATCCATTCATTCGGCTATGGGCGTTCGCACGACCCTGCATCTCTCTGGCTTATGTCGAATCACACCAGTGGGACATATACATTTGTCAAGGATTGGTACGACCTGCGAGACTGTGTGGCCGGATGTGTTGGTGGGATGATGTCTATTGGACTTATGAACATGAAGTTGCATCTCAAGATCGTTGACAGCCACCGATTTAGGATTAGGAAGGTCTCAGGCGGCCCGCAATCGATCCTCTCCGCAGACGGACAAAATGTGGATGTGGACGTCGGCGAGCTACGGTATGGTGAGCGCAAGGAGATGCTCATCGAGCTCGAGCTGGACAATGCGGATCAACAAAAACTCATCGCTCAACAACGGAGCCAGAATCGATCCATGAACGCGACCGATCAATTCGTACAGGCTATGGGTCTCGATGCACTGACGATCGATGATGCAGATTTGGTGGATGGTATGATGGACCGTATGATCGATGAAGTACCCGTTGTCGAGGTCGACGGGTCTTTCTTCGACCCTATGGCAACAAAGAATGTGTCGCGGCTCGCGCACCCTGTACTCCTCACCGTGACCCTGCTGCCAATGCCCTCCAACTCTCAACGCCCACAGTCGAGTGTGTCGGATCCCGTGATAGTCCGTCGACGAATGGAGCTACTCGCGTCGGATATGATCACACGTGCGCTTGTTCTTGTGTCAAGGCGTAATTTCCCGCAGGCGCAGCGGATTATGGGAGAGACAAAGAGGATCCTGCATACAGTGCTACAAAGCATCTCGCGCTCTCTGTCTGCCCCGAGTAATGGTGGCACGAGAAACAGGAAAGAGTTGTTGACACTGGCGACTGTCCGTGCGATGCAGTCGATATTGCAGGATTTGCAAATCCTTTCAGATGCACTGGAGGACAACGTCGAGCTTTTTGCTCATGATCAAAGGAATTTCGGGGCACAGCAGGTGTGTCTCGGTTAACCTCTTTTGCTTTATTGAACCTCCATCGCTGATTTTTGTCTGTAGGCCATGATCCTGAGGGACCAGAAAAGTTGGAGCGGCAGGAGTGCAACGGAACGTCTGTTCTGGACAACAGATAATTCGATCGAGCTGGTCTCGAGAAGCACTGACTGGGTGGCACGCGAGTAATCTCTTTTTTCTCCTTTCTCTATTTCCCACCGGTTCCTTCTACACACTCCTTACGACTGTAACGTGCTCTCTACCTCCCTTTTCTCTATCTTGTCTTGGCCATTCTCATTATCGTATTGTAACATGTTATCGGTTCTCTTCCACATCTTGCGACACCTTGCGGACTAGATTATCGTGGAAATAGCCCCTTCGTCTATCTTTATACCTTACGTGGATCCCACTCCGTCGTTTTTAATATCTACCTATCCGCCAAAACTTCCCGTTATGGTTGGGCTTACACTCTTTGCGATTTATCTCGTTTCCGCGAAGCACTCCTTATGCTCTCATTGTTGAATACTTTGCCTGCATTGTCCTGTCGAGCTTTGACTTCAATATGGTAAATATTTTTTATGCAACTCCATTGTCTGTGCTCCCAGTCGATAACAAACTTACATGCCCTGTCATTGTTGCTGAATCCATTGCTGGAGAGAATAGTTGTTGTTGATCATTGTTCGTCCCTGACATTATTACGTAATAGTCCTTCGTGGCAAATCCTGCCCGTTCAACGTTCAACTTGAACGCCTTTACCTTTCGCTAAAATCTCCCTCTTCCCCCGCAGCCATGTCAGGCAAGGGAAAATCTGGTCTCCGGCACAGACAGCCGTACGGAGAATCATCCAACCTTGAGCATGAGGAAACACAAGACGATGAACATGCCAATGTTGTGTATCAAAACCCAGTACGTGATTTTTGAGTTATGATACGCTGTGTTGTTTTATTGAGGGATCTATGAATCGTGTAGAGAAACAGGAATCGACTAGAATTGCTTTTGGAGACTCACAAGGCCAGTGTTGTGGTTGTTGCGACGTTGACTGCCCTCGCGTTCGCGTTGAGATTTTACAAGATCAACCATCCAGACCAGGTCGTGTACGTTGTCGAGGATCTCTCCTTCATGGCTTCCCAATTTATGTTTCTCTTCCATATAGCTTTGATGAGGTTCACTTTGGAAAATTCGCGTCACACTACATCATGCGTCAATACTATTTCGACGTTCACCCCCCTTTCGCAAAATTACTGTTCGGCTTGGCTGGCTGGTTCGTAGGCTTCGATGGACATTTCAACTTCGACAACATTGGCGATAGCTACACCACGAACCATGTTCCATATGTTGGCATGCGCGCGCTTCCTGCAGTCCTTGGCAGTCTCACCATCCCGGTTGTTTATGCGATCATGAAAGAGAGTGGGTACTCGACTGTTATTGCAGCTTTCTCTGCCTCCATCCTCCTGTTTGGTGTGTCCTCTTCATGATTTAATCTTACACTTTATTTCTTATACTTCATTAAGATAATGCCCACATTGCCCAATCGCGTTTGATCCTTTTGGACGCGACTTTGATCTTCTTTATGTCCCTCACGATTTATGCTTATATTCGCTTCCGCAAGCTTCGCTATTGGTCCGTGGTCCCAGCTTGAAATAATCTATTGCTAGTTACTTATTTTTTTATTTTTGTTTTGGTGTGATTCAGGGAATTCACCCCGGAATGGTGGACTTGGTTGGTTCTCACGGGAGTTTTCATGGCTTGCACTTGGGGTTCCAAGGTTAACGGAATTTTAACCGTTGCTGCTATCGGATTGGCGGTCCTCATCGATTTGTGGGACATCCTCGATTACAAGAAGGAAGGTCACACCATGGTGAGAAATGTGTTCTTTAAAGATCCTGTTCCATCTACTTAATATCTTGAAAGGATTACTTTTGGAAGCATTTCAGTGCCCGGGCGATTGGTCTCATCTTTGTTCCTTTCATAATCTACCTCTCTTTCTTCTACGTTCACTTCGCTGTCCTTACCCAATCTGGTCCGGGTGATAGCTTCATGAGCCCTGCCTTCCAAGAGACCCTTGCCGGAAATGAGATGTTGCTTAATAGCAAAGGTAGTCACGAATTGTTTAGCCGTTGTGACATTATTTGCTGACGAGCTTCAGAAATCCACTACTACGACACAATCACCCTCAGGCACAAGGATACAAAAGTATTTTTACACTCTCACCCTGAGCGTTATCCTTTGACATACGCCGATGGACGGATTAGCAGCCAAGGTGAGATTTTTTTATTTATATCCTTTCGACATGTATGCTGATTTCTTCTCAAGGTCAACAAGTTACCGGATATGGACACAACGATACCAACAACAACTGGAAAATTATTCCTACCAAGGCTCTGCCCGAAACAGGACGCGGCCGTATCGTGCGCAATGAGGATGTATTCCAGCTTCTCCACATCAATACACAAAGCTACCTTCTTACCCATGATGTTGCCTCCCCCTTGATGCCAACCAACCAAGAATTCACTACCTGGCCCAAGGATGACCATTCCAGACACAATGACACCCTCTTCCAACTTGTGCTTGTCAACGGCAACCCCAACGAGGCATGGAAAACAAAGTCCGGCCACTTCAGGCTCCTTCACGTACCAACCAAGGTTTCCATGTGGACTCACACCGAGCAACTTCCCGACTGGGCATTCAAACAGCAGGAGATCAACGGCAACAAAAACCCAACGGAAAAGACCGCAACATGGTTCGCTGATTCAATTATCCTGGAAGGCATGTTGATTTTTTTCTTTCTAACATGCTGTCAGTCGAAGCTAACTCTGTTATAGCACCGGATTCCGTTCGAGAGGAAGAAGAACAAAAACCCGCCAAAGTCCCAAAGTCGATGTACTTCTTGCGCAAATTTGGCGAACTACAGCTGCTTATGTTGCAGCACAATGCTGGATTGACGGCTTCGCACCCTTATGCCAGTAATCCTATTAATTGGCCCTTCCTCCTCAGTGGTATTAGCTTCTGGACAGATAATGACAACAAGAAGCAAATCTATCTTATCGGTAATATCGTTGGCTGGTGGACTTGCATGGTTGCTCTTTCGATATATGTCGGTATCCTTGGAGCTGATCTTCTGGCAAGACGCCGTGGCGTGGACCCAATTCCTGATCGTGAGTAGACTTTGCCTTTTATCAAACTCCTTTGCTAATCCCCACCATAAAGCTGTTCGAAACCGTCTCTGGAATAACACTGGGTTTTTCCTCCTTATTTGGGCCGTCCATTACGTTCCATTTTTCTTGATGAACCGTCAACTCTTCGTCCATCATTACCTGCCGTCACACCTCGCTTCAGCTCTGATCGCTGGAGCGGTCCTCAACTTCGTCATGAGCGAGACTATCAACTACCCTATCTCCAAAATCAGTGGCAAAACGAAACCTCGACCCTCACAGTACTCTGATATCGGTCTCAAAGGTCCCATAGTTCTTGTCCTCTTCAGCTTCATCTTATTCCTCATGTTTGTATTCATCGCACCACTAACGTACGGAACACCTGGGTATGCGATAAATGTCCTCTTTATTTTCTGAAGCTTATCTTAATTTTTTTTCTCAGCTTGACTGGGGAACAAGTGAACAGCAAGAGATTACTGTCGACGTGGACGTTGCACTTTGCTGCGAAAACAACGGGAGAGACGTAAACGGCGCATGGAGGACGAAGAGCCATTGGAGGATTGCTCGTGGCATGTTTTGCCTATTATCCTCTGTATATAAATATTATTTCCGATGCCTGAGAAGTGTAATGAGAGATACCACGAATTAGCACAGAATGGGCCAACATTGAGACAACAAGGCCACACAGGTAATCAGTTCTTCGGTTCTTGTAGGACAGGCACCTAGCGTCACCATCATGTTTAATGCCCCTCGACCCGCCCAGCGATACGTTGGTCCCACTTCAAATGGGTTCACGGGTAGCTTTGTCGACGAGAACCCTCTCTCCAATTCTGTTTATGACGACGGACTTGACCCGTGGAGTGCCGCACCTAGTCCAACACCCACACCCATGCCCCAGGCTCCGGCCTCTGTGTTCACTGCAGTTATAGGTGTTTTGTTTTGCTTCCAGTGCTCTGAAGGTCGTAACTTAGCATGCACATTGCAGCGGACGCAACTGTTCCATCCATTTACCACCGATCCTATGCTGCGGTTGACCCAGGGAACACAGGAGAAACATCAGTGAACGCATTATCTCGTGTGCTTAATACATCGTCACTTCCTGCGAGCACCATTGAAAAAGTGAGCGCTCAAGTCGACCCACATTAAGGTTCAGGGGCCATTTGCTCACTTTCACTCAAACAAGATCGTCAACCTTGTTAGCTCACGTCCTCGAGTGTCCAAGCTCGAGTTCTTTGTTGCCCTCGCTCTTGTGGCGCTTGCGCAAACAGGAAAAGGTCATTCTTTCCGTCTTTTTCTCCTCGTTGTTCTTATCCCTCGTTCCAGATGTGAGCATTGAACAAGTTGCTGCGCTATCTTCACAGAACACCCTACCTGAACCAACCCTGGACCTCGACCGACTCCAGCCATCTGTATCCACGATTCCGCCAACGACACTCAACCCTAGGAAGAACAGCATCCAGACTGTCCGTGCCCCTCTCCCTGCGTACTCATCCGATGATCCCTGGACTTCAAATCCCCGATTGGCAAATGTGCCCAACAATACTGCATTTGGAGGGGCTATAGATGGTTTACCGAATGGGATGCCCTCCACTCTTGCCGGAACTGGATTACCAAATGAATGGTGGAAAAAACAAGAAAACATAAAGATCACAATTCTAGGTCAGCAAGGCTTTATCCTCAACAGATACACGGTCTACGAGATTAGCTCAGATGTGAGTGGCCCTGGCTGCTTCTCTCCCGCTACAATTAGTCATACCTTCCGTTAGCGAAGAGACACTTCGGTTGTACGTCGATATTCCGAGTTTGCACACCTCTGGGATATTCTTGTGCGCCGATATCCATTCCGACTTTTCCCAGCATTGCCACCGAAGCGTTTGGGCGGTCAGTGTTTTCACAGCTTGCAGGCTTTCCTTGCCAACGTCCTTTTGCAGCTGACGAGCAATTCCTGGAGCAACGAAGGTGACAATTTCGCCAGATAAACCTTCAATGACTCACAACCCCTTGATTTAGACGAGGTTTAGCGAGATCCCTTAACTTTGTCGTGTATGGAGCCTTCGTTAATTTGGGTTAAATCCTTCACTTGACTAATCATTAACCAGAAATCATCCTATTCTCAAAGAGGACGGCGTCTTGGCTGTTTTCTTGACGGAGCCGTCTTTTGAAACATGGCGTAAACAATCTGCTATCACTTTGGAAGAAGAATCTGCGTCCAGGCGTGTGGATCGGGTAGAGGAAATGTCAATTCCAAGTGATTTGGAAGACAAACTTGCGTAAGAACAAATTTTATGTTTTGCACGGCCTTCTGATCACAGGTACAGTGCTGTGAGAGGGAGGATTGCCCCTCTGATCGAGCAGTGGCAACGGATATGCATACTTTCAGAGCGGATAATTAAAAGACGCGAGGCAGCTGCGGTACGATCACAAGCCCTACGTCGACCCTTTCTGCCGACTTACTTCACCTTGCCCGATCTTTCTCCTTCCTCAACAACCGCCCCTCTGCCCGGGTCATCCCCCTCTATGACTGGGTCCCTCACACAATCATTCTTGGGTTTCGGCATTACGGGATTAACGGAATCACAGGGGGATCTTTCGAGATTGACCAACACTTTACGTTCGGTCGTGGAAGTAAATGAAATTTGTTGGCGTGGGGATGATTGCGAATTGTCCAACGGTGTGCGCTCGGGTCTTGGACAACTTGCTGCCCACACTCAGAGACACTCCGAAATATCCGAACTTAGGGTAAGGCATGGACTTCTCTCCTTTACCATTGCTGACTGTCCTGCAGTCAAGGGCCCTTCAGGACACCACGCTGGAGTCTCTGAAGGTGAGATTCCTTTTAATTGTGCCCACTTCGTCTTGTTATAATGTTGGTTGTGCAGGGGCAACGTGATCTCTACCTTGCCACGAGAGATCTTTTTATACGCCATGACCGACTGTCTATTGATCAAGTTGAGCGCCTGAAGAAGCGAATCGAAACAACCTCCGTCAAAATGGATGGAATCAGAACAGCTCAGAAGGAAAACTGGCAGGAGGAGGCTGAACGGCTGACGGCTATGATTGAGAAAGATCAGGCTACGATTGCGGCTCAACTTAGCCGCAGGGTATTCATCCGTGCTTGGTTTGTTGCCATTTTTCTTCCTTGTGCGGCACCCATTGAATAATCCCTTTTAGCTTATGGCACGAGCTCCGGGTTGTGTTACACAATCGAGAGAACGCCCTTTTGAGCGATGCTGTTAAGAATTTCGCTCATCAGGAACATGAATACGCCGAGAATGTCGCAAATAACTGGGAGTCTCTCTCAGACGCGGTGGAAGGCATGCCCTTTGAATGATTGCACGGATACCACGGGCAAATTTTATGTACCACTTACCCATTCATGACCACTCACTTTTTATGACTCACGGTATGGCCACCCATTGTAATTTGTATGGCTTTCTTTATCTACGCTTTTGGGATATCAGCCCATCATGAATACGATGACCGCAATCGATTTGGACAATGTTGTGGGACGTGGACGGCTGTAATAACTAGCTCGCATAAATGGGACTCATGCAAATAAATATTATTCACCATATGGAGGCCTGAGGGAGGGCTTGTTCATCAAATCTAATTCTGGGCTTTTGGGTACATCGAAATTTCATGAGAGCTATTGCATATACGGTCGTTTGCATAATTAGTTGTCACCCCATTTTGAGTTGAATGTGCTGACAGTTGATGTTGCCTTAGGGCAGATCCCACACCCGTATGGACATTCTGGTTAGTATTTAAAAGCATAAGAACTCCTGCAATGGGTCCCCTGATCGATTCAAGCTCAAATTTGAGGCTGATTGGCGAACGGAATGTGGCCTGGTTGTCGGCATCATGTTGATGGCCACCACAAGGCCAAACATGGTTTTCGAGAGGCTTTTCTCGCCAACCCGGGCTTTGCAGGGCAGGAACGGCGGCTAGAAGCTCTCCTCGTTCCGGGCTCAAATTCTGGCGAATACATAAACAATGAATGGCTGGCAATTTTTGCTCACTTCGCTCCCAACTACTTCTCACCATCCACTGCGGAGTGAAGGAAAGTTCACTGAATGGCTTCATTTGTAAAGCGTATATCCATGGTGCGCCTACATCAATATCTTTTTTTTTTCATCGCCTAATCATCACGCCCAAATGTCAAGATGGGAAACCCGCCTAGGGTTCCAAAATCAACAAGCCCAAAGCCTCTTAAATTCGGCATTCTTGGCGCTGCTGCAATCGCCCCTGAGGCCATCGTTTTACCTGCTCGTTCACATCCAGACGTGATTGTCTACGCTGTCGCTGCGCGTAGTAAGGCCAAAGCTGAGTCCTTTGCCAAGAAACACGACATCGAGAAGTCTTACGAAGGCTATCAAGGTATGCTTTTGTGGTACATCCTCAGCTATTAATTACAATTGTGCCCACAGCCCTCCTGGACGACCCTGATGTAGATGTCATTTATAATCCAGTAAGGTTTCTTTCTGCTTTGCCCTCCCGTTGTCTAAGACTCGTCGGCCCAGTTACCCAATGCTTTACACTACGAATGGACGATGAAAGCTCTCGCAGCAGGGAAACACGTCTTGAACGAGAAACCATCGACCGACACAGCGGAAGACACTCAACGCATGTTTGAGTATGCAGAAAAAAAGGGACTTGTTCTTCTTGACGCGTATCATTACCGGTAGGGCTTTTTTTTCTTTCTTTTTTTCACTGCTATATTTGCCTTTTACCATTTCCACCTAGATTTCATCCCGCGTTAAAAAGAGCGAAGGCCATCATTGACAGTGGTGAACTTGGGGTAGTGAAGAATCTCGATGTTAAATTGACAGCACCGAAAGGCCTAATCAAGGATGGTGACATCCGATGGGACTACGCTTTAGGAGGGGGTGGATTTATGGATATGGGATGTGAGCATTTCCCACATGGCGTTTCAACTGAAAACACATATTTCATCCAGGTTACGCGATGAATTGCATAAGGTTCATGACGTCATTGAATCCAACCTCCGTCGTTGCTGCGACGCCCGTGGTTTATGAGCCGCCATCCGCTCCCGCTTTACACGTGAAAAATGTCGACCGTCGGATGGAGGCAACCTTAGGATTTCCCAAAGATATCACTGCGACTATCGTGTGCGACCTCAGTGTTCCGCACACTTTCGGCTTCATCCCAACGATCCCAAAAATTATGCTTGTGGTTGAGGGCGAGCTTGGGAGTCTCGAGATGTTCAACTTTGGCATACCTACGTTCTATCATTCCATCACTGTAAAAATCAAAGGGGGTCACACCCGAGTGGAGAAGGTATACAAAGACAAGGAGAGGAAGGGCGAAGAGTGGTGGTCAACTTACCGGTTCCAATTAGAGGCTTTGGTTGATCGTATACGAGGACGCGAACCAGAGGTGTGGCTTGAGAAGCAAGATTCTGTTGACAACATGGAGTGGATTGAGAAAGTCTATGAGAAGGTTCGTGTTTATTTTATCCTCGATGATAGGCTAGATCTATGACACTGACGAAATGCAGTCTGGACTTGGGACCCGACCCAAATCAACCTATATAGCGCCTTTCGAGTGATTGCAAATTTCGTTCGTCAAATCATTCTGTAATCACGAAGAATGGTAGCATTTCGACGATCGATCATCGTGGACCGCCTGTGAGCCAATGACTGTCGAATTGAACGATTTAGTCGGTATTCAATAACAATCTCCATCTATTTACATAAGGAATTATCATTTTTCAGCGCTGTTCCATCGTGTTCTGCGATGTCATTCTCAACCTTGACCTTTTTTTGTGGGCCATTACTGTGCAAGGCAATACGAGTTTTCCTTGGTCGAGTTGTACATACAACAACGCAACTAAATAAAATCAAACACATTCGTGGTATCCCACGTGACCGAGTCAAAATAAACTTGACGTGTTCGAATGGTTGAAGCAATCATGTTGGTCAACTACGAGAAACAAAATGGTGTCTATAAGCAGTATTCACAGCTGCCGCTTACAGCGCGTCCACTGGACTTGTTGTATTTTCTCTTTTTCGCGGTACGCTTAGTTCCCTTCCTGTCCTCCTTGTATTCTAACAAATATCTTCTCCCCTCCCCCATTCCACAAAATCCATTACACATATGTATCCCTCGTTCCTTCCGATCAACCGGGGCTTCGAAACCAGGTTCACCTTCCGGCGTCGCTAATCCTCGACCTCCAATATCTCTACCCCCCATCATGGGTGCCAAGCTTCATGCAAAACCTTCAGAATTCCTACATCAGCATGTCGAAAGATCCTCTAATCGGAGGCATCGCGGGGGTGTTTGGTGATAGTGGACATTTAATGTGGTTCAAGACCTTCATTGTGCTCGAGGCGTATGTCTCCGTTCGTCCATCCATTTTATATGCCCTCATTTTTCAATACAGGTTATTCCAAGTTCCCGTGTTCATTCTGGGTCTTAGAGGCTTATATAAAGGTAAATTTCGCGTTCTGAGTTTTGGTTTGATTAAATGTCTTCTTCCTACAGGTTCCCGTTCTATATACTCGCTTCTCACACTTTACGGCGCCTCCTCTGCCACGACCACCCTTGCATGTTTGACATCCATAATTCAAATGCCCAGCGTTCGTTACGTCCCTGGGTCGAACATCCCCGCACTTGATAACCCTGTCGGTGCTCTCACACAACAACAACGGCTCATGCTGCTCTCAAGTTACATTCCTTTCTTTTTAGTAGCACTAATTATGGCGATGGATATGGCGATGCGGGTGAATAACCTCGTCCAAAAGGCAGTAAAAGTGGAGGAAGAGAACAAATGGAAATGACAATCAGAGTCACTGTCATGGATCTATGTGTATACCAGATTCGCTCTGCATAAGTTATTGTACAGAAACAAAATCCAAATTTGACGGAACTGTCTGTACCGGGCCGTGGGAAGCCGATCCAAAATTTGCATTTCATTCTCAACCTGAAGGCGCATTACAATGCGCAAGCAGCTCGACCCACGGATACCCATTCTCATCAACAATAATGTCAGACTTAACCACCGGTCATTTATAGTGCTTGTTGGTGATAAAGGTCGTGATCAAGTAAGAGAATCTCTACGCTTGACCATTTCACTTTTTAAAACTGCTTCTAGATCGTAAATCTTCACTTCCTCCTCTCCCAAGCCCGTGTATCCGCACGACCGTCTGTATTATGGTGCTATAAAAAAGAACTGGGGTTTACGAGCCATCGCAAGAAAAGGGAGGCGAAGATTAAGAGGGATGTAAAGCGAGGCGTTCGGGAGGCTAATGAACAGAACCCTTTCGAGATTTTCGTGACGGTTACTGACATTCGATATACGTACGTCCATTTATATTTTAATCATTTTTGTGTTCTCATTCATTGTCGTTTTATTTTCTCTTCATGGACTTCTCTCCAACTTTGGTCGAATATTATAATCAAACAAAAGCTACTACAAGGAATCTCATAAAATTCTTGGAAACACGTACGGAATGCTCGTCCTGCAGGATTTCGAAGCCATAACACCTAATCTACTCGCCCGAACGATTGAAACTGTAGAGGGAGGCGGTTTGGTGGTTTTGTTGCTCAAGACAATGACGTCCCTAAAGCAGCTGTATACAATGACGATGGTGAGTGCTCTGGCGCAGTAATCAATTCCAATGATCAATTAACATATTCACACGTTTAGGATGTGCATTCGCGATACCGCACCTCTTCACACGATTCCGTTGTGGCACGGTTCAATGAGCGATTCATTCTCTCCCTTGGATCCTGTCCTGACTGCCTCGTCTTGGACGATGAACTCAACGTGTTACCCATCTCTCGCGGAAAAGACATTAAACCCATCGAAGATACACCAGGCAAAGGCAAAGAAACAGACCCTGTGGAGTACCAACTGCGTGAACTCCGGGAATCATTGGCAGATACAAAACCTGCAGGCGACCTCGTTAAGCTGGCAAAAACTATCGATCAAGCGCAAGCTATCCTTACGTTCATCGATGCCATTGCTGAGAAGACTCTTTCTTCAACGGTTACGCTTACTGCAGCCAGAGGACGGGGCAAGAGTGCTGCTCTCGGGTTGGCGATCGCTGCTGCTTTAGCCTATGGTTATGCTAACATTTTTGTCACGAGCCCGAGCCCCGAGAATCTTAAGACACTTTTCGAGTTTGTGTTCAAAGGTTTAGATGCATTGGGATACGAGGAACATTTGGACTACGACATTGCCGTGGCTCAAGGACTCGGAGAGAATAGAGAGGAGTCCAGCAAGTCGGTTGTGAGGGTTAACGTATTTAGAGACCACCGACAAACTGTTCAGGTGCGTTGTTTCGTTTCTTATAACCATTTATTGTCAGTTTTGTTTACAATTTGTAATGTACAGTATATCCAACCCCAAGACGCCCATGTTCTAGGTCAAGCAGAATTGGTCATCATTGATGAAGCTGCCGCCATCCCTTTGCCACTTGTTCGCAACCTAATTGGGCCTTACCTCGTCTTCCTTGCATCAACGATCAATGGATACGAAGGCACTGGTCGTTCCTTATCTCTGAAACTCATTCAACAACTCCGCGAAAGCACGAGGCCCTCGCTATCGAAAGACCTTGGAGGTCAAAACAAGGACGAAGCTACTACAACTGGTTCATCCAGCAAGAAGCCCGTAGTCAAGGCGTCACCTAAGTCGCGATCATTACGGGAAATCAAGCTCGAGACACCTATCCGTTATTCATCTGGTGACGAGATCGAAAAATGGCTGAACGGGCTGCTGTGCCTGGACGCTACAATTCTCCCTCGTTCAGACGCACAAGGATGCCCCCATCCGTCGACATGCGAACTCTTCTACGTCAGTCGCGACACGCTGTTCAGCTACCACCCTGCTTCAGAAGTTTTCCTACAACGAATGATGGCACTGTACGTAGCCTCCCACTACAAAAATCAACCAAACGATCTTCAACTTTTGTCGGATGCACCTGCACACCACCTCTTCGTGCTCTTGCCACCTATCAAGGACGACGAGAGCCATTTGCCTGAACCCCTTGTCGTGCTTCAAGTCGCGTTAGAGGGCCAAATCAGCAAGGAGGCGATTCTGGACGGGTTGGGCAGAGGCATGAGAGCGGGTGGCGATATGATTCCCTGGTTGATTGCTCAGCAATTCCAGGAGAACGGGTTCGCAAAATTGAGCGGTGCCAGGGTCGTTAGGATTGCTTGTCATCCTGATTATGCCAATGTTAGTCCAAGGTTTTTGAACTCCTTGTGATGATGTATTAACAATTTCTTTGGCTTCAGATGGGATATGGTTCAAGAGCTCTCCAAGCACTTCATTCATTTTATAGTGGCGAATACTTCAACCTTGACGAGTCGCCCAAACCCGAGGCCCGTTATCCTGACGCCGCTACCATTGATCCCGTCGGTTCTTTTTGTTGTCTCAATCGACCCGTTTTCTTATGTTCTGCTTGCAGAACGTCGACCTCTTGTCAGAAACGCCGACAGTGCGAGCTCCATCAGCTATGCCCCCGCTTCTCCAGCGGCTTACAGAACGCAAACCCGAAAATCTTGACTACCTGGGTGTATCCTATGGTCTAACATCCCCCTTGCTCAGGTGGGGTTTACAACTTTACATTGCTTTAATGATGGGTTCCAGATGTGCTGACAAGGCCATGATCAGGTTCTGGAAACGCGCCGGCTATGTTCCCCTTTACCTTCGCCAAACCACAAGTGAACTGACAGGAGAACACACTTGCGTGATGTTGCGAGGTTTAAACAGTTCTGTGGAGACTGAGATTGGTTGGCTCCACGAGTTCACAAACGGTGAATTTCATCCTTTTATCTTTGGAAGTTTGTTTAACCGTTTGATGAAGATTTCCGGCGGAGATTCATCACCTTGCTTTCGTACAAGTTCCGCGAATTTGGGAGCATTACTGCTTTGAGTGTTCTGGAAGCTGCGAACGCGGGAATCAAAGATTACCCAGAGGACACCGGTAGGTTTGATAGCAATTCTTACATCTCAACCTAACTGAATTGCGCACGGAAGCACTGAAACCCTCAGAACTCTCCATGTTGCTCACTCCCTTTGACTTGAAACGACTTGAATCGTACGCGAACAATATGCTTGACTACCACGTCATTCTCGACCTGGTCCCATGTGTGGCCAACCTTTATTTCCAAAAGCGATTAGGCGCCACAAACCAAGGCGGAGATGGGCGAGCAGGGGAAGGGGCTATCCACCTGACCGCAGTGCAGAGCAGCATTTTGCTGGCAATTGGTTTGCAGAGGAAGAATGTTGAAGACTTGGAGATGGAACTTCAACTGCCAGTGTCACAGACCCTCGCACTCTTTGCAAAAATGATTCGTAAGATCAGCAAACGTCTCATAGACATCCAAAAGACAGCCATCATCGCCGAACTCCCTCAAGCTAACCCCAACACTATATCCCTGACCCTTTCCTCCCGTCTCGAAGGCGACAATGCAAATGGTGGAACCACTGACAACGTCACTGCAGCCATGGAAGAAGAACTGGATCAGGCAGGAAGCGAGGTCACGAATGCGATGAGGGAGAGGCAACGAGAAATGCTTAGCTCTCTTGATCTTAAAAAGTAAGCCGATATTACAATCATTTTCATTTTATGTTGTTACTTATTCGTCCAACCTTATAACTTGGTAGGTATGCAATCGATGACACGCAGACAGATTGGAGCCTTGCTGAAGCGCAAGTGTCGAACCCTGCAAAGTCGACTGTGGTTAGTGTGAAGGCAACTGGAAACCTTGTTGGACAGAAGAGGAAAGCAGAGATAATTAGCAGTTCGGATGCCACTGCAGGCGGCAAGGAAAAGAAAAATAGGCGCAGCACTAAGAAGTCCAAACATTAAAAACCAAAGGATTACTCTTTCTTTGCCCTCTTTTAGTATTGTATATCCTTCTTTTCCTTTTTTTTTTTGGTGGGAATATGGCCATTGATTGACTCACAAGTTAAAAGTTGACAACATTGCTATACGTCGCGGTCTTTGGGTTTTCGCACCCAAAATAGATAATTGCATTCCAAAGCCCCCCAAGTATCCCTTGGAGCAAGGTGCCAGCCAGCCTTGAGTGGATTATAAATGAGGCCGCGAAGTTCCGCTTGGAGCCGAGGCAGGTAATTGCTTGACGGAGGTGTTGATATCCAAGGTCTGGAGACTGAATGTGACTGGTTCGCTGGATCAACAGGTTGCGGGGATCGATAGTCGCGGAAAAACTGAACAAGTTCAGAAGGTTTGATAAATTTTGAGTAAGTGTGCGTCCCTTTTGTTACCTGGCGGAGAATATCTTCTGCCACCAGAATAGTTAGGGCATATGCGAGAGGAGTACGTGATATTGTCGATAGAAATAGGTGTCCGCCAGGCTGCAGCAGGAACGATTAACCCAGTAGTAAATGAGCGCCGTTCAACATTGGACGCACCTTTAATAGCTCGGCACAAGTGGAGAGGAAGATAGCGGGGTTATCCACATGTTCTAAGACTTCCATCGAACATACAACATCATATCTTTTAGGCTGCGATAGTAGAGACTCGGCGGGGGCATTCAGGTAATGGAGTCTAGACTGCGAAGAGGTTGTCGAAAGTGCTGGGTCTGCCGAAGCGTGCAAAGTAGCAATGGCAATGTTGGGTTGCGACGCGTCAATTCCGAGGGTATTAGCACCCATTCGTGCCAAGCTCTAAGGAGATATGGGTAAGTATTCCAGAGAAGAATTGTGGTCACTAAAAACCGAACCTCGGACAACAAACCTCCACCACACCCAACATCCAGAATGTCCAAATCCTTCAGAGCATCTCCCTTTTCGATATTTAGCTCTGGGATTTCATCTTGTATAACTTCTAGAATTTTTTCTGTGATAAATTGCATGCGAACTGGATTCATCTTGTGCAAGAAGGTGAATTCCCCTTGTTCATCCCACCATTCTGAGGAGAGCTTTGAAAAGTGATCGATCTCATCTGGGTTTACTGAGCTTCCTGGGATAGATGGATTTGTGAATTTGGATGTGTGAATGGTACGCGTTCGACAGAGAGCAGTCAATGCGCGAATGCCGCGTTGGGATGCATGTCGAAAGAGAGAGGGCATTGCCAATGACGCAGAGCAAGTCACCGGTCCGCCTATCCCAAAACCCCGTGGGAATTTTGACCGAGTATCCTCGCCAGGCGAATTACTTACATCTCCAGCTCTCGGTATGCGACATGTCGCTAATTAGTGACTCAGAGTACAGTCAATTATCGTTTAATATATTTCTGCTGCTCATTATTCTCCACCAGCTTTCTGATACATAGCCTCCGTCTATCCTATCTGAAGGATGTGGACGACCCGTATGGACCCCGCATTATATCCTTGGATTCTGCCTATCAGCAAAATCCGTATATCCTTGCAGCTGGACTTGCTGATGCGGACCGATGGCCTGGGTTGACACTGCCGTCAAGTCCAAATGTCAGTGAAGACGAGCAAGAGAGACCGTTAGGTCTTCCTGGCGCTCGACTGAAGCACACGCAAACCATCATGGGCGGGCGCTCTGGGGGGCTGGGTCTTCGCGTTAATGGAAAACGGGCGTCCACATCTAAACGGGCATCGGGTGTTCTCCACCAGCAGGATATGAAGAATTTCGTTTCAGACAACGCACCAGTACAAGAAGCATTGAGCACCACCATTCCCATCGCGACAACGTTAGTCCAGTCAGCCCCTGGAGGAGATAGCTGGATTAAAATTGAGGATTCTGGTGGAGAAGGACCTCCCGAGCCGGCTGTTAATGTACACCAGGCTACGGCGCCAGATGAGGTACCCATTGCGAAGGTCGTTCAGTTTATTCCCAAGTTCAAGGGGGCCGCCGAGATGGAAGCTAGGAGGAGAGTGCGAATGGCTGCAAGGAGAGGGCCTGGGGGACTCCCTGTAGCACAACCTCAACCTCCTCCCAATCTCGACTTTTCTTCGTCATCGGAAGATGAGGTTGAGGTATCTATGGTCAGTGAGGTATCTTCTGATGAGTTCGACGATGTTGGGGCTGCCGCAGTTGACAGCATGGATGAGGGTGATGAATTTGACCCGTGAGTGTAAATCCATACATACAATATTCGTCATTAATGCAGTCGACAGAGTTTTCGCTGCGACAACGCGAACTGGAGGCACCTCTGATAGTGCCTCTGATGTCAACTCCGCTTTCTCTGCCGGGACGAACTCGTCTATACACATTTCTTCATCACAAACGAACAATAGGTCGAGGGCGCGATTGAGCCCGGTTTCAGAACATACAGGACGAAATGCACGCCAAAACTCAAACGCCAAACAGGATGAACACATCCCCTCAAGGCGACCTGATGGCATTAATGGAACGTCAAGAACAAGAGGTGACAGCAACCCAAATAGTGGTAGCTACATTGTTTCGCCGACCCCACATCCTGCTGCGACAAACGCGATGTTCGCGCGAAAGAAAGTCGCACCCATCAAACCAATGAAATCAAGTTTAACGGCAATGCTTGCATCCTCTAGGAGTTCCTCGAATCCTTTCGCAGAAATGTATGCTGCCATATCCGGACGCGGTGAATCAGCTTCAACCAATATTCAGATTTACTTTCCATCTGCCAAGCAGCCACAAGGGGAGGCTATGAATCTCAATGTTCGACGAGATGCCACAGTTGAAGAGGCTATTGGTTTTGCACTATGGAGCTATTGGGAGGTGGGTTGGTTGCCAAAGCTCGACGAAGGGCTGAGCGGCGAAGATGATCCTAAGTGGGCAACGCGACTTTCCGCCGTGGGATGGATTCTAAGGATTGCGGAGGATGATGGGGAAGTTGATGACGATTTCCCGCGTGAGTTTCACACTGTGCAAGTCGGTTTTGATGATTAATTTTATACAGCGCCGGATCGTATGGGAAAGGTTACCAAATTCAATTCAGAATCTTATGCTATTCTGGAAGCCACGCCCACTCAAGGTAGGCTCGTTATTAATTTTGAAGAATGGAGCTGACATTCTGCACATTCGTGCAGTTCAACAAAACCAGATCCTGGAAAGCAAGATTCAACGGCGGCCTTCAAGAACTTCTGCAGCCAAGAAACCTGAGAAACTCACAGCATCTGTTGCCCAACCTACACTTGCTCCTGGAAGTGCTGCATATGGATCTACTCTTGGATCAGTTTTATCGACGTCGTTGGGACCTTCTTCAAGCCATGGTCCTCAATTATTCTTGCGCATCCACACAGCGGATGCCGTTCATATCTCCACAACCATACCAGTGTATGCACTTGTTTTTTTTTTCGCTGCGTCGGAGTGCTCAAATCTTTTCCCTTTCGTTTAGATCTGCGGGCATGTATATGCAAGAAGCACTTGAGCTCGTTTGTCGTAAGCGAAAGTTGTCAAACCCAAATGATTACGCTTTGCTGCTTGCGGATAAAAGCATCCTCATTCCTCTTGACCGCACGGTTGCGAGTTTGCAAGGGAAGCGAGAGCTTTTACTTGTTAAGAGGAGCATGCTGCCGCAGATGGACGGTATTATCTTGAAAGGCGTCGGAAAGACCACAGATCCAAATGGTATGTCTGTTTTTTGGTTGTGTTTTGACCTTGTTGCTAATTAGTACCTTCCTTAGCATCCATCTTTAAACGAATATCTGATACACCAGAGCAACAAATGTCTTCAGCATTGGACTATACTTCTGCCTACAAGGCAATATTATTTTTGAAACTCCTACTTAATTCCTTCAAAAATAACGAGCTGATTTTCTAGAAATATACGATTTACAGGAAAATGCCAATGCTTGTCACCCGACAAGAGAAAATATTTGCAATTGATGGCGATTATATCCATGTTTGTATCTCTATGACTGGTTTCTTTTACCATTGTATCAACCTATAATTTGACAGATTATGCCGTCCGCCAACAAGGCTAGGGCAGTATTTGACAGCGGAAAAACATCCTCATACCATATCAAGAGTATCGCAGATTGCCAGCAGTCTGCAAAGACATCTTCGATCTTCAAACTTATATTGAATCGTGGTGCGGGCAACAAACGTTACGATTTCGAGGCTGAAAGTCCCAGGCTCGCCGGTTCGTGGACGTATAGGTGTAGATATATTTGCCTTGACTAATTTTCTCTCTAGCGGAAATTGTTCAAACGATTAAGAACTTGAAGGCAGCCCTCGAGCGTTCCGGTACGCTTAACAAATCCAGGAGGAGTCGGCAGGTCGTCTAATCTCTAATGCGTTCCCTCATTTATCCTATTTGTTGTATTGCTGCTTTTTGCACGTCTTCCACGTATTTATTATGCACTTGTACATTTGGCGCATCTCTGGAAAGTAATTATAAATGGTAACCATTATCCATTGGTGGCTGTGCCATGCGTTTGTCATCAGACAATTGGACCCCGGCATTGTGCTTCTGTCCCCTGGTGATTCCGCGCAGGCGCTTCGTTTCTTAATCATCTTTCTTAATGTCCTCCTTCTTGAACAATATTTGGGCAAAGTCCCCTCTTTCTGCTTCCTTCTCTCAGGCATCCACTAGCTTTCATTCCTTGGCCTCATCTCAACCGCTCATGGACGATGTCGATTTCAAGGACCATATGGCACCCAACTCTGAGAAGTGTGAGGTACGAGTCGAAGGGATGACGTGTGGAGCATGCGTAGAGGTGTGTGACTGATCCTCAGGGTTGCTTTTTCGTTTGCTGAATACTGCGCAAGGCAATTGAGGGCATGCTCAGGGATCAAAAAGGGATCCACTCAATAAAGGTAGCCCTCTTAGCGGAGCGGGCTGTTATCGAATACGACCCTTCAGATTGGACTGTTGTCAAGCTCATAGATGTATGCCCATCCCTTCCCCTTCATCCTGCCCATCGGAGGCTTACCTAGAGGGTGCCTCGTACATAGGAAATATCCGATATTGGATTCGATGCAACTCTGATACCTCCAACCCGCGCAGATGTCGTTCAACTCCGAATATATGGCATGACATGCTCAGCATGCACAAACACAGTTGAGGCGGGCCTCTCAGCTGTGCCAGGCATCACAGCTGTCTCTGTATCCCTTGCCACGGAGACATGTACTGTCCACTTCGATAGATCCATAGTAACGCCCCGAGAAATGGTCGACCATATCGAAGATATGGGCTTTGATGCTATTCTCGCCGACCAACAAGATGCTACCCAATTACAGTCTCTCACCCGCATGAAGGAGGTCATGGAGTGGCGTTCTCGGTTCTTCTGGAGTCTATCCTTTGCTATTCCGGTGTTTTTCCTCCACATGATAGGCCCCCGAATTCCTGGTGTTAAAGGCATCCTTGCCCTTCGTATTTTCCATGGCCTGTTCCTTGGAGATGCGTTGGTTTTCCTATTCACAACACCAGCTCAATTCTGGGTAGGCGCACGATTTTATCGGAACGCATATAGATCCCTCAAGCATGGTTCAGCGACAATGGATGTCTTGGTTGTTCTCGGCACATCCGCTGCCTACTTCTACTCACTATTCGTCCTAATTGCCGCCATTTTCAATACAACTCCAGAATATCGTCCTCATCTATTTTTCGAGACCAGCACCATGCTTTTCATGTTTGTTTCTTTAGGTCGTTACCTTGAGAACAAGGCCAAGGGAAAGACGAGCGCGGCATTGACCGATCTGATGGCGCTAGCGCCTTCGATGGCTACAATCTACACAGACGCTCCAGCCTGTACTCAGGAAAAGAAAGTTCCCACTGAGCTTGTCGAGGTTGGGGATACAATTAAAATTGTTCCAGGCGACAAGATTCCCGCCGATGGCAATTTGGTCAATGGTTCTTCAAGCGTGGACGAGAGCGCCATCACCGGCGAAGCCCTACCCGTTACCAAACTTGTTGGTGATGCTGTTATTGGCGGCACCGTTAATGGGCTAGGCACATTCGACATGATCGTCACCCGCGCAGGAAAGGATACCGCATTATCTCAAATCGTCAAGCTTGTTGAGGATGCCCAGACATCTAAGGCCCCCATTCAGGCATTCGCTGACAAGGTCGCTGGCCGCTTTGTACCCGCCGTCATCGCGCTCAGCGCACTCACGCTCCTCGGTTGGCTTCTCCTCAGTGCGTTTATCGACGACAAGCACTTGCCAAAAATGTTCCACTCCCACGGGTCAAGCAAATTCGCTGTTTGCCTTCAGATGTGCATCAGCGTCGTTGTGGTCGCGTGCCCATGCGCCCTCGGCCTTGCAACGCCGACTGCCATAATGGTTGGCACGGGTATGGGCGCAAAGAACGGTATTTTGATCAAAGGTGGGCGCGCACTCGAGGCAAGCAAGAGCATCAAGCGCGTTGTCCTTGACAAAACTGGAACGGTTACCTTGGGCAAGCTCACAGTCATGGGCATGCACTGGGTACCTGCACCTGGTCTACTGGTTAACGACGAACTATATGCTGGTGACACAGGTCTTGAAGGCTTTTGCGCAGACGGGGTCACGGGACGCAAAGAGATCGTGGCAATGGTCAGTACTACCGAGGCACGATCTGAACATCCACTCGCCAAAGCCATCGCGACGTACGGAAAGGAGCTGCTCGGGTCCTCGGGTCCTCGGGCACAGGTTGTTGATTTTGAGAGTGTCACAGGCCAGGGCGTCAAAGCCAAGATCGAATGCCAGGGCAAGACACACACATTGCTCATCGGCAGCGCGAGCTTCGCAACGCTTAGCGGTTCAGGTAATGTGCTGGGCGCAGACAACGACGCACATAGGTATATCCCGACTTCCTTGGCCTCGTACGAGGATCAGGAGACGAAAATTGGGCGCACCATTATCTTCGTGTCCTTGCTCTCAGGATCTGGTAAGATAGTCCACCCACAACCCTTGTTGGCAGTATCTTTGGCGGATGCACCCAAACCATCGAGTCGACATGCGATTATGGCTCTAAATCGAATGGGAATTGAAGTCGACATGATGACTGGTGATGGAAAGGCTACGGCAGTGGCGATTGCCAAGCAGGTTGGGATTAGACCCGAAGGAGTCTGGGCTGGTATGAGCCCCAAGGGCAAGGCAGCTCTGATCACTGAACTCATTGAGAAGAACGGCCACGGTGTTGCAATGGTTCGCCCTCCACTTCGCCATACACGTGATCCTGATACTAATTTTTGTCCAGGTTGGAGATGGAATCAACGATTCTCCAGCGCTTGTGGCAGCAACAGTGGGTATTGCCCTTTCTTCTGGGACATCTGTGGCCATCGAGGCCGCTGATATCGTCCTCATGCGATCGGACCTTCTCGATGTTGTTGCAGCCCTCCATCTCTCCCGCAAGATATTTTCTGTCATTCGACGCAACCTCATCTGGGCGTGTATCTACAACGTCTTCGCAATCCCACTAGCCATGGGCTTTTTCCTACCTTTTGGATTATACATGCACCCTATGATAGCAGGCGCGGCAATGGCTTTCTCGTCTGTTAGTGTCGTCTGTTCATCTCTCGCTTTGAAGTGGTGGAAACGCCCAGTAGATAGCATACTTCCTGAAGATGCTGCTCGTGGTCGTCTTGCTCTGGCTGCGACACCCAGCGGGGTACCAGATAGCGGCGCCGGCTGGACAGGCATGTTCTTGGACAGTGCGGCAAGCGTGCTGGACAGCGCAAGGATTCGGACGATGGGTGGGTTTTTGGGTGGTAGAAGGGCGGAAGATTATGGTTACAGTCAACTACCAGTGGAAATGGGCCAAAGAAGTTCAGTTTGACATCAGACTGCCACGCGAAATTTCTTACATTTTCGTTCTCTACACATTTATTGCTTATTTGGCCCACTATTTTCTGCCCCAAATGTTTCTATTTATTTTGCTTTGTACGAGCGTTAGGTGTTGGACATTAAGTAGAGCGTCAGTGTTGTATGTAATGATTAGATCCATTCGAGTGTTCCGTTTAGGATACTTATGGGTCCTCGAGGCAACCTCCCGAAAAGCAATTATTGATGTCTTTGTGATACCCCAACCCTAAAAATTCATATTCCACAGCTACCCAGCCCTTGAGGGTACTGTATACCATCCGAGTGGTCAAAAGTACATACATGGGATCGAACAGAGTTGGTAGCGTGTTTCTAGGCGACTTCCAACGCCATCGGCATCTCTCGTCTTCAACTCACAGCACCCCTCCTTCTTCTCCGCCATCAACCACTGCATTGTTCCATTTATCGCACTCGCCTCCACCGTCGCTTGCTACTGCTTCAGAGGAACTTGACATCGATATGGATACTAATCCCGGAAATTCAGCTGCACAGAAGGGCCGGCAAGGCAATGAAGTCAACCAAGGACCGGGCAAGGTCGACCCTCTCCTTGCACTTGAGCTACGCCTAAGGTGGCTCGAGGTGCTGATAGTGGGCATGAAGCAAGAGATGGGCAAGGATAAGAAGGGGAAGGCGAGGGAGTATGCGGGGATCAATGTGGCCGCGGCTGCTGCCAGTCTGAAGCATGGAGAGACCCTTACGCGTATTGTGGAGACAGTCCAGACTAAGCTGGATAAAGTTGTGGAAGGAAACGAAGGTCTGAAGAGGTTTATGGATAATTGTACGTGTTCTCTTCCCCTTAACCTTCGATGCCTCACGCTTGCTCTTTCTTACGAGCAGATGACCAGAATTCACACCTCTTGACTCCGTCTTTCGCTTTGTCTGGCATTCTTCCCGATCCGCCGACATACGACAAGATGAGCCCAGAGGAGGTTGACGCGTTTCTCGCAGAAATGGAACCTGACATACGAGCAGCTGACCGCGACATGCTTGAGATAGACGCCTTGGAGAAAAAAGGTATCACTGGAGCAGGTAAATTGCCAGGTACGACATATATTATCCCTTGGGTTATATGCCCAAGCCCTGATTGATACAAAATTCCAAAAGAATACGAAAGGTTGGAACCTCGATTGCAGGCGCTACTAAAAGCGCATGAAGAGGATGCGAAGCTAGCTGCTTCTCTCGAACTTCGAATATCTTTGCTGGTTGATCGACATGCAACCTATGTACGTGCTATACTCTTGCCTAATTGCTTTCCTGATGACCGTTTCTTCTGAAGGTGGATACGTTATCAGAGTTATTTGTTGCTTGGGATGACACACTCTCGGAGGCAGAGGACAAGTTGTCCCGAATGGAGAAAGAGAAGGCAGAACGACTACGGCTTGGTTTGGAGTGATCATGATATATATTGTCTTTCGGAATTAGAATTGCTATTGTTGCCCTGACCTTTAAATTACAACTTCGTAAAGGCTCACTTCTCTCACAAGTGCAGGGAAATGGCAGGTATGTATAATTGTTTCGTTATCTAGCGTTATCTATAGCTGTATAGCATTGCATAAAGGAAAATTCCCAGTCGCGGTATGTACAACAATTGTTGCGACGATGATTTGTACAATTTGACACCGTGAAGCCCAAGATTCTTTCAAGGGCATGTATGCATGCCTGTGGTGCGAACCTCGCCTTTGTGAGGGAGAATCCGTATGTAATACAGCCAGATGGTTTCATTGTTGGCTTCAATGGCGAGGTAACGACTTGAAGAAATGACAGAGGCGGGCCACCAAAGTGACATGGCCGTTATTTCTTTTTAACATCCTCCTCGACACACTGCTCGTTGCTAGTCGTATCAGAAGCAGGAACGACTGGAACATGTGCGGCCTCAGCATTCTTCACTTTGTCAGCGCGTTCCTTTTCGATCCAGGCAGGCGCATCTTTGATTGCCTCTTCGGGACGAATTTTATAGGTCATGAGATACCCTTGAAGACTGGCCATGGAGAATTCTCTCTCCGGAATTACATCCGCGAATTGGGCAGCAAGAACGTCGACTTCAGCGGGAAGGAGCTTGCGTGTACGCAAGCGGTGGGAACGGCCACCAAAGGATGCAGGTTCGGGGACAGGTGAACCCTTTTCAGGAGAGGATATGGGGGACTTTTCGTCAACAGGCTTGGCAGAATTCTGCTCTTCCGACTCTGGAAAATAGAAGCATCGGTAGAGCTCTCGGGCTTGGTATTTGCTTGCAAGCTTAAATTCGACGTGGATGTCCATGCGTCCGGGACGGCAGAGGGCGGGGTCCAGAGCCTTGTACTTGTTGGTCGTGGCAAAAAGAATACGGCCCTCCTGGGCACCAACACCGTCAAGGGCGTTGAGCAAACCGCTGAGTGTGATCCTACTGGTGGAGAGAGGAGGCCTTTGATGGTTCTCGTGGTGGCCAACTTCAGAAGGGGTTTCATTGTCCTGCTCACGGTTCACAGTGTGACTGAAAGCGGCGTCGATATCCTCCATAAGAGCAATGCATTTCTCTACAAAACAATCAGGATATAACTATCCGGAAAGGCATTATAGGGCTTACCAGGAAGGTCAGAGATGAGGTCATTGAGCGCTGCGTCGTCTAAACCGAGGCGCGAAAGCGAGATGACATAGACATCAAGACCGAGTTCGCCAGCCAAACTGTGGATAATACTGGTCTTTCCTGATCCAGGAGCACCATACTACAGAATAAGGAAAATAAGCAAGGTAATTGGGGGGACGGAGGGTACTAAAGATGACATACAAGGAGATAACCGCGACGGAAAGGAATTCCTCGAGCAGAATACCAAGGTTTGCTCTCCAAGAAATCTTTGGCATCATTGACGAGAAGATCTTTAATACCAGGGTCCAAAACAATGGAGTTTAAGGGTCGCTTCGGACGAGAGGCGATGTGACGCCAGTTGTTTGACGTATCGGAAACATAGATGGAAATAGATCGCTCTTCGGCGACCTTGTAGGCTTTTTTGGCGTCAATCAAAAGCTCGTTCAAGATACGATGGTCCAATGAGAGAATGCTGGAGAACGATGAGAATATAGACATCCGTGGAATAGAGCATGAAAGACTGACCAAAGCTCAAGAACATCCTCTCGCCGACCATAGTGACCTTCTCTCACAGATCGAGTAACTCGGACCCAACGACGTTTATACCAAAAAGAGTGCACAGATGAGGCAGAGGGTAGATAAGAGAGTTGGCGGTTCCCATTGACGACAGCGCTTGAGTCCTCGGGTTCGCCTTCAATCATGATGGCGTTAGAATTAAGACCAAAGCTACGGGTGCTAATTTGGACATCCCGCACTTGTTCTACGGAAAGAAATCAACGGCGTAGGTTTGAAAATTAAGAAGAAAACTCACTCCAGAAAGGTTGGCTGGAAAGCCAAACCATCATCCAATCTAAAAGGAAATAAGTACATACTACATGTGACATCAAAATTCTCGTACCATAACTTGAATCGTCCTCTTCAAACGTGGCTGTTATGAAAAAAGAGTTGTATAGCTTGTAGTAGAAATGAAAGGCGAGTCGTCGGAAAGTCTCCAAAATACTTCCGAGTACGATTAGTTTAATCCAATCACCAAGAGCGGACAAAGAGAGCAAGAAGGTGATGAGCGACGAGATGTCAGTAGGAAAGGAGGAATCGGGTTGAGTTTGATCTTGAGAGATGGTTCCATTGACTGCCACCCTAGGATTGAGGCATGCATTGGGTTTGGTGGTAAGGGCCGTAAATACTTGCTGGACGAGTAGAAAAGGAGAGGCCATTTTGGCCGGTCTCCAGTGGGGAAAGGAAAAATGAGGAACTTTTGAGGAATCACCGGTTTTATATTATGTAGGATCGCTGTGTTCCCAAATCTGACTCGATTCAACCCTTTGAGTAGTCAGTGGCATTCACACTATCCCCATCTGCAGAACACGTTCCCTTAAAGACGGGCGTATTAGACACCCGAGGTATGAGTACACAGCCTCAGCTTTGATCCGTGGAAATGACAGAGCGCCTACACCAGATTGGGAAAACCAGCAAACTGCTCCAAACCATCTAGGAGCTGTCCTCAACCATAGCAAGCGAATTCACTCTCAAGTATTCTACAAAATAATTACATGTTGGAATCAGGGAAAATCAATTTTACGTCTTCAAACCGAAGGCACTGCCTTGTCAAGGTATGAATGGCGTTCCTGTTGTCACTTGTGTTCCTGACCACCAATCTCACAGACCACAGACCAACTTGCACGGCCTTTGAGTAAATGTCATCTCTCATATATCTCGGTTGTGAACCCAAACCTGGATCCTTACTGACTGTTCAGTAACACTCTTTGTCGACACTCGACACGTTCATTTTTATCATACAGATTAAAGTTCCAACATACCAGATCTCAGGCGAACTACACTGCAAAGAGCGAAAGATGCTGAACCTACTCCCAACCAGCCACGTGCATGAAATGGTATCATTCTCATGTTTTCATTAATCTGAATCCTACAAGGAAAATAATTTTTCTTTCTCCCTATCTCAGGGCCAATTCCAATCTTAAGACTGTTATTACTTCCCTTTCATGCATGGTCTCTTCAAGTTCAGGTTCGCGCTGACATTCCGCCTGCTTCTTATCAGTATCCTCAAGATCATGATTTCTTCTGGTTTATCCTGATCCGCCAATTCGACTACGCGTATAAGGACTCAGGAGTGAGGGTAATTATGAAGAAAAGGCTGTGCCCCGAATGCTGTAACTCAAAAGCTTTTCCCAGCTTGCATTCTAGACAAAACTGGTCAATTGCTGCAATGGACGGGCCAATTTCTCATGTATTTCACTCACTCTTGAACGTATGAGAAAAAACTGCGACAGGATTCTAGCAACGAAAAACAAGGCTGCCAACCTTTCTTAAGACACCTTTGTTTGTGACTTGTTGCCCTACCCCGATCCGCTGAAATGCCCACTGGCAGAACGTGACTTGCTTTCTTGGTAGGTATCCACTATTCGTCATAATGTTGAACAGATATATCATTACTAGTGTGCCTAGTACACACGTATTACAGAGTGCAGGGTCCATGATGGAATCCTATAGGTACATAACCCCTATGGTGCCGGCCACCTATAGGCCGCTACTTTTGTACAGCCGAAATAACTTGCCAAAAAAAGGGTA
>Ga0307509_10001814_pt1 | contig 35355 bp, 19 predicted proteins | sample 10_EM_MG_FD_202245 | JGI IMG/M metagenome (GOLD analysis project Ga0307509, IMG submission 202245) | Populus trichocarpa ectomycorrhiza microbial communities from riparian zone in the Pacific Northwest, United States - 10_EM | ecosystem: Host-associated > Plants > Roots > Unclassified | place...
CTTTTTCAATTGTAGATTTCTTTTTATTCTAGCATGCCAAGATCTCACTTAGCCTTTAAGATTAATGTAATTATACTCAGTTAACTAAATAATTAATATATCATATTAATACATATTATATTGTTAAAATGAAAACCAGCCACAATGTGATGTTGAGCCACAATGTGATGTTGAGCTGTCAGGCACTCAGTAGGAGTGCCCAGGTTGTGAGCCCGCGAACATCCTGGGTTGCGGCCGCACGCCGCAACCTTGGCACGAGTAGGTGTGAGGCTCGTTTTGATGTGGGGATATAATGTAGGTGTCATTACTAAACATATTTTGGAAGTAGGGTCGTGGTTTCTTGTATCGAGCCTCTTTTTTTCTATCGAGAGTCGAGTATATGAGCAGATCGTATCCCTAGCAGGGGGCTTGGTCCTGGTTCCGCGATAGTTCCGTGCTTAGTCACCTCATCTCTTATGTCGGACACCACTCTGTTACGCTTCGAGCGTAGCCATGTGGGCGTGTTAGCCCTACTCCGGCTCCTAGCATCTGCTACCCCCAACACGGCCTAAAACCGAGGCGACATCTCTCTTTACCGCCTTCAAATACCAACCGCCTTCAAATACCAATAACCTACAGTATGTGCATTTCTGCGGCGACGGTAGCAGCTCCATAGCCAGGTCTATCGACGCCATTCCCTCCCTCCTCCTGCCACCGCCCCAACTTCACCTCGATTTTCCTCTATTGCCGAGTTAGGATTTAATGGTTTCTGTTCAATCTGGAGTTCGGCGGCGGTGCGGGGTATTTCCATCGGATTTGATATAAGCTTTTGTCACCCGAAATTTCCATTATGTTCACTTTTTTTATTCTTTTACGGCTATAAATTCTCGTCCCATACTCGCTGTTGATTTTTTTACTTTTCCCTTTCCCTACCTTCTAAAGTGTAAACGTGAGGGGTTCTCTTCTTCTAGGTATAGAGTAACGACACCAAGTGCAAGTATTTTTGGTACGTGAAACCGAGCTACGTAAAGCTATTTTTTGACCAAGAAATGATGGTGATTGACCTCCACTACGGACACTGTTTAATAATCATGCTTATATCCCATTGCCCTCCAGGTGTGATCATGAGGGTCAAGTTGGAAGGCTATCACACTTTTTAGTCTTGCTCACCGAGGGAATCAATATCGCAAAAGGTCGATTAACAGTGAAATTAACTCCGATCCTATGAGTACCACACTACACAAACTCGAATAATCCGCTAGGCAGCCACACCCTTCATATGCTGTCCTAGGTATAAGTTAGGTCGCCTCTACGGTTCATGATTTTTGGAGAGCATTACTCAACGCATGTTAGTATACTTTCTCCAGTCCACCCATGCTCGGTTTGGTCTCCGTGATTGGCTAGTAGGTTGTTTCTTTAAAATGGCTTAACCTTTGTGGCACTCTCCCCTCTCCTGTTAGCTTCTTGTGGGTGGCTCAAATTCTTAGCGCTCTCAAGTGGCTAACCCGTCCAGGGCACTTCCAGAAAATGGCCTCAACAGTCCGGCGTTTGGTGGCCTTCTAACGCAGCCCGGCCGATCTCTGAGATCTGCTTATGTCCGAGTGATCGAATATGATGGGCATGCTTGTACGGAGTTTTCAGAATATACATATCCATTGATATGGATTGGGTGGATATGCACCGGCGGACTTAAACGAGTACTAGTATACGGGCATGGTATGTCACATCTACTATTATGTGCTGTTGTGTGTTGAAAGACCCCTGGGCATAGACCCTATCGAATTCGAGTACAAACCTAGATTCTCCCAGAGCATATTATATCCAACCCGATAATGGGGCTCAAAGAAACAAGAAACCCCCGGTGACACAAACTCGTTGGGGCGAAGAGTGTCTGGAGAGCCACACTGCGAGGGTGGGGCCAGAATAAAAAATATTAGGGCTTTAACGCGGGTAGTGATACTGGATGGGAGAAATCTCTAGATAATCAAATAGTAATTGTGGATGTAGGAGCGATATACCCACATTTTAGGTATATCAAACAATGGGAAATTACCCAGCATCTACACCCCCCCCCCCCCCAGCTCCAAACTTACCGGGATGCCTTCAACTTTTTTCCCAAAGTGTTATGCATAAACCTTAGCCTAAACTATAAATTACCTACTTTAGAAAAGGGGCTAAAGCTACAGCAAAATAGAGCTAATCAGGCCCCCAAGAGATATAAAAAGACAAAAAAACACCAGACGCTGGCAGAGGAGGCAACCCTAACCACATAGCATAACACAATTCAATTATTTGAGATCATACGGTAGGTTTGCTATAGGTTTCCGGGCCATACTAGTGCATCCTCCCACCAAGAATGGCCGCTAAATACCCAGGATAATAGCGAGGGGTGCTGGCTCCTGGATTTGGGGCACTAGTATAGTGTTGGATCATACAATATGCAGACTTACAATCAACTCAGACGAGTGACAGCCTGTGACGACATGATATCATGGAAGAGAGAGTGGTAATAACAAAGCCACTCGCCGGGAGGTAATAACGCTCAGGCGCGGTGGTGTGTATGAACAGGCCAAAGCAGAGTTAAGTTCTTTTTCTTCTGCACACACTGCGCTAATCAGGGTATGATAGTTCTCTGTTTTGAGGTATCATACCCTAAAATCACGCGAAATCTGTGATCTCGGTCAGGCCACCTGGGGGCCAAGGGTCGAGAGGGTAGTTAGCGTTTTTCCGATACAGTAGAAGCTCGACCCTCAAGATATATTGGATCTCATTAAATTATGTTCCCAAGTGTGCTAACTCGTCAAACCAAACCTGCCCCGGGCTTGTGGTCGGATTCCCGCTGCCAATCTGTCAGTAGAGTTCAGGAGATTTTAGTGTATAGTATATAACAACGTCGTGAGTATTGGAATTTGTTCGAGAGATTTTTATTAGGAATGTGCTCTGCTGTCTCTTTCATTTAGCTTATTGCTCAATCCCAGACCCCGAATAATCATAGTCTCTGGTGGGGGGCTATCCACCATCATATTCAATGGCTGTTTGAAATACTCCTTTTGCCAGCCGTCAAACAGTATTTGGTTTCGACGAATCTATTGCGCGATCACAAGAGATATATCGTGGTAAATGGAGTCCACCTAGCGCCAAACAACACTGCGTCGTGCGAATATGATGCTGTGTTTGTCTGTGATATTAGAAATTATGTCTAGTACAGAACCTTATACGAGGCTGCAGGAAGAGATTTCCGGCGTGCATCGACATGGAGAAGAGATATGTCACTCTTTAAACTACGGAGTGGAAATTTTCGACTAATTCATCCATAAGGCTTGACCAATACTAGGACAGGTACATACAGGGCAAGCCGATTCCACTACAAGCTCTCTACAGAGTCTGCCAATCGCGGCGCAAAATTTATGTTGTGCTGCGGGATGGTACTCGTACTGTACGGTACCGTAGTGTACTCGTACTGAACTTAAGGAGGTGCGACATGTCCCGCCGAGTTACGAACGCGGTAAGCATAAGCAGGGCCCTGTCGGCGCAAATTTGGGGGAATTTCATTGGCCAGTCCTGAGATACCCACCAGGTCTGAGGTTCCACAAAATGCCCCCACTTTTCTTTGACTCCCAGGATTTCTCCTACCGGCAATCGACCCTCATCAACAATCTCCTAACCACCGAAAACAGAAAATGACACAGTATTTCAGCAACAACACCAACACTTCAAACACGGTAAACGTATCGAATAATTTTACCACCGCGGATGACCGACCTAATATCCTGGCCTGGCTATCCCCACTGGATCCCACCTTACGGCATCACGATGTCCGAGACCGCAGAGTCGAAAATGTGGGGGAATGGCTCTTAAAAACCGAGGAATTCAGAAGCTGGTACGAGGGCAACGGGGGATGTGAATCTGATAATGCGGTTTTGTTTTGCTATGGAGATCCGGGGGTTGGAAAGACTTTTATTAGGTAAAAAGGCGAACCTCGAGGAAGGGGGGAGAGAGTAAGCACTGACAAGTTGCGATTTTAGCTCATTAGTGATAGACAGCTTGTGCGACCGGGCTAGAGGACAAAATGTCGCCGTTACGTGCTTTTACTTTGACTTCGCAGTCCAAAAGGAGCAGTCGCCGACAAGCGTGTTGGGCGCTCTCCTCAAACAGGTTGTATACGGGATGGAAAAGGTACCGGAGGAGATAGCGCAAGCGTACGAGGACCAGAAAAGGGTAATTGGTGGAAGGAGGCTAGGGCTTGCCGATATTGCCAAAATGCTGCAGATTGCCTCCTCTAAAAAGCCTACGTTCATATGCATAGACGCCCTAGACGAATGCGTGCTAGGGAACCGAGTAAAGCTCCTTGATTCGCTAAATCAAATCCTCCGAGATTCCCCCAGTACTCGAATATTCATCACTGGAAGACCGCAAATTGGACCCGAGATCACCAGGCGTCTTGCAGGAAAGGTAACGACTTTGTCAATAAGCCCTAAGAGGAATGATATTATTAGATATCTTCACACCAAGCTGGACGAGGACACAAACCCGGAAGCCATGGACAGTGGTCTGGAAGCGGATATCCTTGAGAGAATTCCTGAAGATATTTCCGCGATGTAGGTAGAAGCAACGAAACTAGGGAAGCTACCCCGAGTTATCCACTGACAGATGCTTATCTAGATTCCTACTCGTCTCACTGAATATCGATGCGATCCTGCAAGAAACCACCATCCGTCGCAGGCGGCAAAAACTCACTGCAATGACCGATGGCTTGGGGCTCGGAGATGCTTATGGCGCGACGATTGATCGGATAATGGCACAGGGTGGGGAAAAAGCGAGGCTCGGCATGGCCGCTTTAATGTGGATCTCTCGTTCGGAGCGTCCCTTGAAGGTCAATGAACTTTGCCACGCTCTATCAGTCGAAATTGGGTCACCAAATCTCGATGCCGACAATGTCCCTTCAATAGGGCTGCTACTAGCCTGTTGCCAAGGCCTTGTTGCCGTAGAGAAGGAGGCTTCCACGGTCCGGTTAATCCACTTTACGGTTCAGGAGTACCTCCGGGCTCATCCCGGACTTTTTGGTTCAGCTCACTCGACAATGGCAGAAACATGCTTAAGTTATCTGAATTCTCATCAGGTCAAGGCTCTTTCGGTCAATCCCGTTTCCGATCTCAAGGACTCCGATTTCCAAGCCACACCCTTCCTCGAATATTCTTCTCTATATTGGGGAATACATGCAAAAAGGGAGCTTTCCAACCGTGCAAAAATGCTTGCGTTTAAATTATTTAACGACTACAATAGCCACATATCCACCAAAATCCTCTTGGAAGCTGATGAGATGTATCGTTTCGCTGTCGATTTCGGTAACCCTTCCCTATTCAGTGGATTGCACTGCGCATCCTTCTTCGGAATTGTTGAGATTGTCGCTTGTTTGCTAGCTGTGGAAGGTTGTGACATCAACCAGGAAGGCCACATTGGCAATACACCTCTTGCGTGGGCTGCTTTCAATGGGCATGAGGGAGTGGTGGAAATACTGCTCGGGCGAGACGACGTTAACCCCGATCAACCAAATAATTTAGGCCATACGCCACTCCTTTGTGCTAGTTGGAATGGGCATGAGGGAGTGGTGGAAATACTGCTCCGGCGGGCCGACGTCAAGTCCGACAAATCAGATTGCCTCGGCCGGACGCCACTCAGTTGGGCTACTATTCATGGGCACGAGAGAGTAGTGAAGGCACTACTCAGACGGGGCGGGGTCAACCCCGACAAGCAGGACCGAGGTGGCTGGACACCACTCCAGTACGCCTCTGAGCTCGGCCGTGCGGGAGTGGTAGCCCTACTACAGCCCCTAGCATCTCCTCCCTAACAGTCTAGACCCAAGGAAACATCTCCCCCTTATCTCATTCTAGTACCAATAACCCATACACCGTTTCCGCAAGGCCCGTAGCAGCCCCATAGACACCTCTACCACCCCCATTGCCTCCCCCTTCTTACTCCCGTCCAACCTCACCCCGCATTTTAAAATTCCGCCTCCTGGTAATTGCCGTCTTTCCTTTCCTTCCCCGGTGGGCCTACCACGCGGATCTAGTTTAAATATTTTCTCCGGCCCAAGGAAATCACACGCGATTGGAATGCCTATATATATTACACACCCACCTAAAACTCTTTGTCGACCCTCTTATATCGTCGAACTAGGACCCATTAGTTTCCTGTTCATAGCCTTGAGTATGGTGTTGGTGAGAGGTGCCCCCGCTGCTTTTTTAGATAAGCTCTCGTGGCCTGGAATTTCCATCATAACTACTTGTATCGTTCTTTTATAGCTGTAAATCCTCTTCGCATATTTGTTATTCCTCCCCATTTCCCTCTATTCATATCCTCCGAGATGTAGGCATGAGGGGTTTTTTAAACATAGAGAGACAATATGAAGTGCAGATATTTTGATACTCGAAGAAGGGCTGGCTGTTGACGGGCACGATAGGGGTTAGCTTCCACTGTGGGCCCTATTTAGTAAGGGCCATGCTTAGATCCCATTGCTCTCCAGATGTGAGCTTGGGGGTTAGGGTGAGAGGCTACCGACACCTTTTCGTCCCTTGCACCAATGGAATTCATTCTCCATAAGAAGGGTCTTTTGGCCGTGAAAGTAACTCCCATTCTACCGGCACAGCACCATATAAAATTGAAGGGCTCGCTATGCACCCAACATTTCACGCATGGTCATAGATACTCCGACTGTGGAGACTTCTCATGGCCTGCGTATAAATCGACATGGCTCGAAAGAGAACCCGGCCCATGTATCGGCGGTCCCCACACCTGCATACCATAACAGCGTGGCATTATCACCAGCATTGCTTATCGTTAGTCAAAGGACCCTTGGCCGCAGACCTCAATGTAGATTAGGAGGGTACGCCAAGATGCTCCCCGAACGGTCGTGTCTGACCTAATAACCGGGCTCAGAAAAAGTGAGAAATGACTTGCGATGCGGGTTTATCAGAGCGAAGAGCGCCCGCAGAACCGCACGCTAGGAATCGGGCCAGCAGGAAAAATGTTAGAGATTTGGGGTGAGTAAAGGCACTGAAGTAGTGGGGGAAATCGCTTGGTAATCAAATAGTACTTATTGGCGTGGGGGAAATCTACCTAGACTTTAGGAATATATCGAACAATCGAGTATTGCACAGCATTCACTCCCTTCTCAATGCATTAGCCTATCCGAATGTCTTTAACCTCTCTTCCTACGTCTCAGGCCTAAACTAGTGGAAGATATCTCCAGACATTGCATGTTGTAAGCAAATATTTGTAAATATCTACCAGTATTTAAAAGTATCCTTGAAGATCTGAAGCACTGCTGCCTGTTGAAAAAATAATATTCCAACCACATGGAGTGTCCCGAAGCACCGGAGGCGCCTCCAGGAATCCAAGAAGTCTACGGGCTTTGGAGATGCCTGACTCACAAGGTCGAGGTCAGTCTCGATTCGACCGGCGTGGCCGCTCGCGAGCACTGTGGATATTTGGCACCCCCGCTCGTATCCCTAGGTGCCAGGGGGGGCTCTTCGGGTTCATGCGATATCAAATCCTAACTCGTCAAGACTGGCTGAACCGCCCACACCGTTGTGAAATATCGACTTACGAGCGGGTTGGTAGGGAAATTACATTTTCCCTCCTGTCCACTTTTGCCCGACAGCCTTTTTTATTTTATCTTTAGAGCATTCTATATAATACCCGGATCGGGTGCCAAAGGCACTACAATCCCCCCAGCTAGGTGGGGAAGAGGCCATCGCGCCCTGTGATAGTGGTGCTGGAAAAAAATACAATACTTTACTTTATTGTAACTAATATCCTAATGCAGATTGCAGCAATAAAGTCCAATATTAGAAGAGGGTATCTCGCACTATAAAGTCTGGAGCGAGGCAATGGCGGCTTCCGCCATTGGAGTTCATATTGTAGAAAATGCGGACAATTTAGGTTTCCCCGGGGCAAACGGATTTTAGACCGGCTGCCTGCCCAGATCGGAAGATAGTTGGATAAAAGACCTAAAGATGAGGCTTCGGTAGCGTGGGGGGGCACGTGCAGGTGGACGGCATAGGAGGAGCTAAGCTAAATCCACGATATTCTTGTCGCTAATGCCGGGGGTTAGTGGTGTATTTGAGGACGCGCATTGGATTCCATCTCCCTCCTAGGTGCGCCACGTACAAAACCCCCTCGCTCCCCGCAACTTCATTGGGGTCTAAAATGTTTTTATACAGGCCTGGCTGGTGGCATCTGCTAGGTGTGGTAGGCTCCCGTGCTGTACTGCTACCGTACATGACAGGTTCGACTAAGTTCTGTGTTCCACTGTGATCAGCTCATTAGCGATTTGCACCTGCTCTACAGGCCATCATGAATTGCCACCCTCCCTACAAGCAAGGGATACTTTCTTTCGCACGGTGAGCGGAGTTACTGCCTTCGGAGCTGAAAACCAGGATTCTATCCGTACCGTCGAACACTATTTTTGCTTCCTTTGCCAGCCTCAACTCTTGCCAGATCTCTCCTAGTCTTTGGACTTTTCTTCGTAAATACCGGCGACATGTGGGTGGGAACTTCTGGCTCAGTTCATAAATTCATGTGGCAAAAGCTTTGGTGAGATGGAGATTCTCCACGGCGGAGGTTACGGTAACCTGGGGGGGGGGGTATCGCGGGATTGAGGCCTTTCCGAGGGGTTGCCGGGTAAAGGGAAGCCCAGTTTCACCAAGACTTTTGCTGAGTGGCTGTAACACTTTGCGCATGGTTTAGCGTGCCATCAATGAGTCCACCAGAGTGGTTTGGCCAGCCCAAGATGAGATGGGGTACAGACTCGAATGATGCAGAATGGTGATTTATCATGGTGCTGCGCTCGTGCATTTTGTCGGGCAGATCGTCTGGTACGGCCAAGCCGGGTAAGTCCATTTGTGAGCCGAACACCTTGCAGAAGCGGCTCCGCTGATCGCCAAGCTACACGAGAGCCTCAACGATCCGTGCAAGGGCTCCACAAGCCAAACTTGGTTGCTTCCATCTGATGATCCGCTGGTAACTTACCCGTCTCAGGGGGGTGGCAGAGAGTCCTACTAACAACAAGGTTGTCCTACCCAAGTATCGGTATAAATTAACCTGTCAGACAGAGAGCATATCTTGAAAGTCAAACGTTTAAAGTTGTTGGCCGATAACTTCAAGATCTAGGTTTCTTAAGCGCGGGAGTGCCTCCGACAGGGGAGTTATCACCAGAGAATCCGGGGGGAAGGCCATGAGGCAGTGACAATCGCCCGTTATCCATGAGAGAAACAGGTATTGAGTTTCGATCATCACAACATCGCCCAATAGCCAAATGGGGCATCAGGCGCTCGTAGACTAACTTGAGGACGAAGTGCCTCAATCGCGGGCTCTGCCACGTTAGAATCGTTTCTTGCTAAACAAACCCTAACCCGGGTGCCAAGTACCGTTGTCGGGCTCTCTTACTTCTGCCCTTGTGTGGATGGTGTGTCGCGCAAGCTGTATTCCACTCCTGTCGCCCGCGGCGTGACCTTCTTCTAAACCGTAAGATAGTTGGGTAGGGGATTGACTCGATGCTGACCCACTTAATTCACCGGATAGAGGATAGTAGGAGAGAAGTGCTTGACCCAATCAAAGTAGAAAAAGGAAACGTTGACAATAGTTTCAATACTTTTTATTTATAACTAAACAAGCTAATGGAGCGACTACCTATCCGGGCTTGCACAACCATACAGCAGTACGTTCCAAGGAGTACGCCAGTCCCAACCCCGCCTAGCCCGCAGTACATCTGGAAAAGTACCAACCGCGCGATTCGTAGACCGAAGTCCGAGTATCCGGCCAGCACACGGGAATCACAAAATAAACCACCCAACTAGGGTACGAACAAAGTAAATCCACCTCCCATAGCCATCCATCAAACACTACCGCAAGCAAGGTCATAGCCACAACCAGGCTTACATCCCGGCAAACCGGTCTCGCATCCCTCCTCCCAAAACATAAATCCAATAAATCACAACACATGGACCACCATCCATCTCGCATCCCAACAAATTAATCCGCGTCTCCAAACATCCAATCTTCCATCCTCATCCTGATGGTCGTCAGACATCGGTCTCCAAATGAGGTGCGTAGGTGTGCAATGATGCCAGCTTTCACCGGCGAAAAAACCTTTCCGCACACACAAGAAACACAACACATCTCAGCAAGCCACCATCGGATCGTCAATGATCGCCTCCATATGTCATCCATAGAGTCCCAATCTCGACGCATCCGATCCCAAAACAAGGTCTTGGTAGCACTCGCGCATACCGGCTTCCTGTTCCAATGACCACCCATCTCCATCACCCGGGCATCGCATGCACCACAGACTTTGTCACCACCATCCCAGTACCACTTCGAGAAGATGTATGTGAGCGGCAACCGGCAAGCACCATCACCGAGACACTTCTCTCTGAGACATCTCAGGCAATTCTCGGACAAGTTAACCAACGTCAAAGTGCTGTCGACAAGCTGTGTAACAGTCCTCTGGAAAGGGTTCCCGCACACCGTGACCACACCATCATTGTCTCTGTGTTCACTCGGAATACCCATGCCCAGATTAAAATGGGACTGCCACCAGTCACGCCACTCCGGAACCCGCTTATCATCGAACAATGTCCGAAAGCGGGGTTGTTTGACCAAATATTTGTCGCACTTTGCCAGGTGGAAACGATCGTCCGCAAACTGACAGCCATCATGTCCAACAACATCGGTACCGCTGCGAATTCTCAACACGATATAATGATCAAGTCTGCTGAGATCGCGTAGGTGTCTGGGCTTCTTCGGGGTCCGATCGTAGTACCCGTGACCTTCCGACGTGTGCCAATGGGACCACTCAGCCGCCCGCAGTTCTCTGGCAACCATGGCATGGCCGAGGCCAAGCACAACACCAGCCCAGTTCTGAGCATGTAAAACACCGCCAACCGCCCCTTTGGCCTTGGCATCCGACATCTCGTTACCAGCAATCCCGTAGTGACCAGGGATTCAGCAAATGCGGACCGCGCTAAAGCGATTGAACAGGTGTGTCAAGACCTCCCACATCCCAGCGGACTCACCCTCAGGCTCCATTTGTGCAATACACGCAATGGCCGGGATGCAGTCGGAAAAGATGATGATCATGCCGTCGAAGTCCAAGCGTACATCTCGCAATGCAGCGATAATGGCGAAGATCTCGCACTCCACGATGCTCCAAGCTGAAGGCGTGGCAAAGGCTCTCGCGCCCTCGGTCATCCCGCACTCCTCAGTCGTCCATGCCACTGCCGTACCCTTGTCACACTTCGAACCATTAGTGTATATCAAAAGGAGATCAGGAACCAGAACTGCATCCTCATAGGCATCATAAAACTTTCTTGCAGCCAGTTCCTTATCCTCCGACACATTGAAGCTCGGCACCGTCGTCGCAGTCTTGTCAGATGACATCGGGTAAGCCACCATACCTTCCACCACCCAGTCGCCCCGAATCGCTCCGAACCAAGGATGGTCATCGCAATACCAGTAGTTGATCATGCGACTAAAGCATCGTCGTTGAAGGTATCGGCCTTGCAAATGTACTGGAGGCGTCCCGAACTCTGCCAGGAGAATATTATTGGCAAGCTTGATAGGACACCTGAACAGGGACCGAAGACAATCGTTGACGTGGACCTGAATTCGCTTCACATACGACGAAAAGTCGGTTACAAATTCAAGCCCAAAGTAGACGGTCGGCAGGTAGGCAGCCTGAAACAAACGGTAAGTGCACCATGCATCCAGCCCTCCATCACTCCCAAACCTCCTCCCCAACGCGGATATCCTCCTCCTCACACCCACACCTCTATCCAACCAATAGGATACATGAGAAGACATATTAAGAAAAACATTAAACCTATAACCAAGAACCCTAAGATCCTCCACAGGCGTTAGTAATTCTCCATCAATATCCAAATCTTCCCACGCAGTTCCACCAAAACCAATCCACTTAGTCTTGATTGCGCTAAACCCCATATGCCTACCCCTCGCAATCCTATCACAGTCTTTGAACAGCTCCGCCATCGTGTACCTCGTGAGATCCCTGCTATCGGAAGCAACAAGGATGACCCCGTCGTCCACAAAACTGCTAATCACAGTGCGAACAGAAGGGGAGTACCGGAGGCGAGGCTCAAAGATGTCTGCAACATATGCACCGAACAAAAAGGGGGACAGTGGGGATCCCTGAGGGATGCCACAGTTGACGAAATATGGTTTCGACACCCGACCGTTGAACCTGAATCTAACCACGCGGTTTCCGGCCCACCTCCTAACCCAATGTATTAAGTTGGTAGGGCATTCCCGGGCGGCCAAAAAATCACACAGCAGGTCAATGTCAATGTTGTCAAAACCACCTTCCACATCCATCGAAAGCATGGCACACTTAAAACCCCCGTTGTGTCTCAAAAACTCAAACACAACAGACATAGCGTCATGGACACCTCGCTTGCGCCTAGACCCAAACTGAGTTTGGCCCAGTACCACATGCTCGGCAATCCTCAGCAGTACGATCCTCTCCACCACCTTGGCAACAGTTGGCAGCAGGTGAATCATACGCCAGCTCTTTACTATGTCGTATCGGGGTTTGTCCGCCTTCGGTATAAGTACAACCTCAGCGGAGTGCCAGTCAGGAATGTCGTTCGTCAAACCATAGTCGATAAGCCGCTTCAGACAGTCAGGTTTCTCCTTCCACCAATATCTTATGAAGGGATACCCGATGTCGTCAAGACCAGGACCAGTATTCGTCGGGCTCCTCTTAATCGCAGAGTCCAACTCGTAGGCAGGGCCCATCTCAACAATAGATGGTTGCCATGGTCGTTCATCGCCAGGACCCAGCTGGGCAGCGATAAGGTCACTGATATCTGCATGTCGGGTAACTAGATCGCCGGCCGAGTTCCTCATAGAAGGGAGTGTACGCTTTGCCTCAAGCTGCCTGACCAACCTAAAAACCTTGGGGTCCGCAGCTTTCTCGATAACCATCCGGATATGATCCCGTCGGGCTTTCAACAACATAGCCCTGTAAACACACCGAATCATGTTGTATTCACAGGACATGGTAAATGATCGCAGTCGTCGTACCCGATTCAAATCCTTCCGGATGCGCGAGAGGTCCTCATTCCAAAAGGTACAACCCCTCAAACCCGGTTTCGATCTCGGCAGCGCGTCAACCCCATGCCTCAGCCTACCCCACATCCCGCCATCATCTCCATCCATCGTCGAATCCAAGATGTCATCACATAGAGAGGTGTCAACTCGGCGCCAGTCGGGTCTGGATCTCACAAGGTCGATAGGATCATCCATCCGTATACGGATGATAATGCCCAAGTGTTCCAGGCCGGCCTTATCAGAGTATGATATCTTAGACAATCCTCGTCCGATGACCAAATCGATAGCACTGACAGATCGAAAGGTAGGACCCGGCGGAGTCCAAACATCATGCCCTTCTCTTCCACAGTAACTATCAAGCCATCGTCCAAGACTATTTGGCTGCCCGCAGCCCATGTCCCATCGAGGATGTCTGGCATTGAAGTCACCACAAAGCAACCGGCAGCCATTCCAGGCCAACACAGCCTCCGACCAATCCTCCATAACAATTTGCGGATGAACATAAACACCACCAATCATTCTCGTCTTCCCACCATCAACATAAGAAACACAAGCAGTCATACAATCATGGCCAACCACCTCCATCAAGCCAGACACAGATGACCGAACAAACACCTCAACTCCAGACCCCAAAACAAAAGAAAACAAATCAAAATCCACACAATCATGTATAATACAACCGCCATCCCCATCACTTGGAGGTTCAAGTATAAACAATAAATCAACAAATGAAAAAACATCCATCACCAACGAACGGTTAGCCCTGCTCCGTCCCACGTTTATCGATAATGTTGTAATAAACATTAGGCCTGAATGGCCGACGAGGTGATATCGGAATCAGAGGCGCGCCTCTTAAGAATGCTTTTTGGGGGTGCATTCAAGCCCAAAGAAAAACCCATAGTCTCATCGTCATCGATGGTCTTAATGGGGGGGTCGACCGATGAGCCAGCCGAACTAGATGGCCTAAAGGCCTTGTTAACTCTGCCGGAGGGGGCCGGTTCCACAATTTCGGTGATACGGGAGGGGCCAGCCTGCTCGTAAGCATCAACAGCCTTACCCTTACCTTTCCTGTCAACCTTAGGCCGAACAACCTTGGCCTTAGGCAGAGCGCTGTCAGTCATGCCCCTTCGGTGGTCAGCATGTAAAGCAGCATAACTCATTCCTTCCACCTCAACCGTCAGTCCCTTAGCAGAGACCTCCTTCTCAACCATCACCTCCGAGGTAACCTCAACGTGTACCCCACGACGTCGACGGCGTTGACGATTCCGGGACCGGTCGGACACGCCCGTAACAGATGTATCATCGGCGACGATAGGAGATCCAGCACCAGCGGGGGCAGGGGAAGAAACGGAAGCAAAAACCACCGGGCACCTATTATATCCGGTGAAGTGGTCTGATCTCTCGCATAGCATACACCGACGAACAGTGTGGCTACATGACTGACCGTTCTCACCAGGGCAGTTAAGCTTCCCACACCTGTGGGACTTCAACAAGTGATCCCCAAAACAAAAACGACAGCGGGGAGGGAACGCACACAACATTTCAACATGGCCAACCTGGAGGCACTTGTTGCACACCGGGGCAGACCTGTGTTCCTCGAAGAACCTAGCATTCCTGGATTTACCGAACAGGAACACACGACCGGAAGACAAAACCTTGTCGCTGGCATCGTTGCGCTCAAGAGTGAACCGAATGCCGCAGGAGGTGGCGCCAGCCTGTTTCATGGCGTATACTGAGCCAAGCATGTTAGGTCGGCCGGCAGTAACAACACCCGGGTTCGAGCCCTCGATATCGGTTCGGAGGCCGTCAAACGCCCTTTCACCAGACCAGTCTTCAGGTTTCCATAGAGAGCCCCTACCAGTGGGAGCCAGGGGGACGCCGGAGACCAAAATCTTAACCTTTGCCACATTCTTATGGAAAACAAAGTTAGTAAGACCGGAGGGGCCGAGTTCCCGAAGGAGAGTCGATCGGCATCGTTCCAGTCTATCCCAGACCTGGGTGGCAGTATGCTCCGCCAAAGTCAAGTAAATGCATCCAATCTCAAGCTTGGAGCGGGCTTCCCGAATGTACGGGGTTTTGGCACAAACCTTCCCAAGATTGCTCAAGGTCTGGTTCATTCGGATGCGGATGGCCTCCGGAGTCACAGGAAGCTGTGTCCTCTTACCGGTCTCAAAGCGCATAGTAATGTGGCGCTCGCGGGCATCGGGAGAGGGGGAGGAGGTAGGAACCCTGGCTCGGGAAGGACCCGAAATAACAGCGGCAGGTGGTGGAGGCGGCACTAATCGTGACCTGACCTGACGACCTGGCCTGGTCATAAATGGCACAGGAGGAGGGGGAGGGGCGGCCGCAACCCGGCTATACATCGCCGCGCCGGTAGGGGGGGACGACACCGGAACAGCAGCGGGAGCAGCAGCGACAACAGGAACCAGGGCGGGAGTGGGGCTCGCGGCAGCCGCCGGGCCGGCAACCTTACTCCGCCGTCTCTTACGGCGACCACGAGCATTCTTCCTACCAACCACGACAAACTCGTCACTGGGCGATTCAACAAAGGCGACCTTCCTGAGACCGGAGGAAGATGCAACACCAACATCAGCAGGAGGAGGGGAAGGGGTAACATCACCGTTCATGCGCTTAGCAGCCTCAGCGCGAACAGACTCCCCCTCATGGGCAACCGTATCCCCTTCCAACCGGGCAATAACAGCCTTCAACAACTTAATCTCCCCTTTCAGAGAGATTATCTCATCCAAGCAGTTGTTCTGTTGCTTGCCCAAACGCTGAATGTCGGCAGCTACCTCCTCCAGAGAACCTTATGTCTCCTTTCCCCCAACCAGTGCGTAAGTCCGGCAACCTTCGACCATGGAGGCATCATCCGAATCAGAGGACGATGTGACCGATCCGTGGGAGGAGGAGGGCGAAGACGAAAGGGGAACCGCATTACCGGACCGGATATCCTGAAGACCACTCAACAAAGCAACATCAACCTGCGAAGGCGACCGATAGCTCATGGTAAGGGGAAGGGCGGGAAGCGAGGAGTACGATGGCGAAAGGCTGCGGGTAGCCGATCGTGGCTGAGCATCGGTGGCGTACCTAGAGTCGCCAATACCTGTGCCGTCAGTGTTAGACCCTCCACCCAAGTCCATGGGGGTATCGCGAACGATAACCGCCGACGATGGGACCACCTGACTAGTGGTCAAAGGAAGGGGGGAAGGGGAGTCTCTCTTGGGGGGGGTATTGCCCCGAAGCGCCTTGGTATGAGCAATGAACTCATGGTGTCTTTTGGACACAGGAACAAACGCGCGGCGGCCAGAGGGAATGGTGGAATCCGGGGCGAAACCAGAACCGGCACCAGGGCGCGACCAGGGGGGGACAAAGGGGGGAGGGGAGGACACCTGAGTGATCCGATCCTCAGGGCGGATGCTACCTGCAGGAGGTGCATAGTCCTCGTCCGACGATCGGTCCAATCGGAAGTTGCTATACAGCTTCCGCTCACCGGAGGAAAGTCGCTCAACAGGGGAGGGAAGGCGCCGTTGGCTATCATCAACCTCAACCACAGAAGGAACCTACATGGGGTCCTGGGATCGGTCCTCGTCAATGGACGGCCAGGATGCAGAGGGGACCATGGGATCAGACGCCATAGTCGAATAAAAATCCGAGCTCACCACACGGGAGCTGGACGGGGCGAAGGACTGGGAGGAGCCCTCGGGGGTGTGGAAACCGGTGTAAAAACCCAAAGAAGTGGTGCGGTCGACGTGGCAACGCGCAGAGGAGGTGTCACCAGTAATGCAACAGCCGCGAGCAGCCATGACACCAGTGCAAACAGACTCGACGGAGTCGAACGAGCGAAGGTCGAGGTGTGCAACTATTGCTCGAACCTCAGAAGTAAAGAAAAGGGAGTCATTTTGACATCCCGAAACATGCTCAAAGTGGAGACCCTGGTAGGCCTCACCCGGCGCGGCGTAAGAAAGTTTAACAGCCGGGATAAGACCACGGCCATCAGAAGTAGGCATCCTGCCCGGGACAATCTGGGTGCCCGGAGCAGGGGAAGGGAAGTGAGGAGGAGGAGGGGGGGCAACAGAGTCACCCATCACGAAAGTTCACCTGTAACAAAAGGCCAGGCGAGCCACCAAAGGAGGATGAGGGGGGGGAGTATTCACCAGCCCGAAGGCGAGGCAAACAACCGAAGCGAAAACGTAGATTCACCTGTAGCAAAGGCCAGGTGAGCCACCGAAGGCAAAAACAACACCAGCGACACCAAGCGCCCGAAGGCAAAGCAACACCGGACGCCCGAAGGCAAAGCAACACCACCGGGAACGAAGTTAAAGACTTTGTAAACTATCGCGAGCGTGGCAAATCGATATGATTGGTCAGTGGCGAAAGGAAGGTGGAATAGTGTGCTTGACTTGTGTGTTGTGCCCGCTTGTCTAGTTACAGAAGGTTGAAGAGGCTATATACAGAAAATTCTGCACGCCAAGCTATCTACTAAGTGGGTGAGTCACAACAGGGCTCAACACCAAGTGTGACCGTCTAACTACCCCATGATATGACCCTACCCCACACCGTAGCGGCTTGTTTCCTGCCAAGCATTTGGTCGAACTCTAAGAACCCGAATCGGTTAGAGGGAGCATGTTTCAAATCACACTGAACATCGACCCCAAAATGGCCGTCAACCGCGCCTACCAGCTCTGATCGCTAATTACGTGTTCTCCGCCCAGCCTGCCCTCTGATAATCCGATTGGCATGCGACTACGATATAATTTCCATGCTCCTATGTTTCTTGCTCTATTTTCTCTCACTCAAGTACGGCAACTTCGCCAGACATTCGCGTGAGCGTGTTTTGTTCTGTTGTTGTTATCCCTTTTTTCTCGCACGACCAACCATTCTTCGACTTCTCTCCGAGTCAATCGCTCTACCGGGTATCACCAGGAACGATGCTACGTTGACTACTCAAATCGGGACCTTGCATGCTCAAATATTATATTGACTCTGCTTCAGGGGGGATGAGAAGGGCCGACGGATCACACTCTGAGAACGGCCAGCAGCAGGATCTTAGCACCCATCGTTTATCACGTTTTTAGCCAGATATGCCAGTTACCGTATTAGCGTCAACAGTCTCACAGGCCCGCGCAATTGTCATCACCTGTGTCGCTACCCTTCTCGTGCTGTACACATTTTCCGGCATTTCACATTTAACTCCAACACCCGGCTCGTCGAATGTAGAACACCGTCCCCCCACCGATACACTCGCCCCCTCCCGACCGGTGGAACAAGCTAGATCGAAGCCAGGAGATGAGGTAGGACACAGGAGTGAAGAGGTTCCGATCTCGGAAGACCTTATTCCTCACGGAGTTTCGGTCTTCATGCCCGACAATTTCGTGAAGCATCTTGTTGTCCCGCGCATGAGCAGCGAAGACGTCACATGGCTCACCTACCTCTCGGAGGATCTCAACATAATAACTAAAACCTATTTAATTGATTCCGATAAAAGCAATACACCACCGGGCACACTGACGGTCCCGATTAATAAAGTAAACCCCGCACTCCCCCACGTTCCCATCCCCTGGAGGCTAACAAAGCTACAAGGGCCGCGAGGCGCAGGCATATCTAACCTACATAATAGACTACTACGATGACCTCCCAGATATCGCAATCTTCACACACGCGCACTCGACAGCTTGGCACAACAACGACCTGCAGCTATCCTCAACCCCCGTGATGCTTCTGGAGCTAAACTACCGGCGTGTCATGGAGCACGGATACATGAACCTCCGCTGCCACTGGAACCCCGGCTGTCCGGGCTGGATAAAACCCAACACGACAGAATACGACGACTTTAAGAAGGAAGAATTCGCCATGCACGAGTCCTTCTTGGAACTCTTCCCGCAAGAAGTGATGCGCGACGGCATCCCAGACCTAATCGGTACCCCCTGCTGCGCACAATTCGCCGTGACCCGCTCGCGAATGACCCAGCATGCCAAAGAGCGATACATCTCATGGAGGAAATGGGTCACGGATACCCCGCTCAGCGACGAGATCTCGGGGAGAGTGATGGAGTATGTCTGGCACTTCATTTTCGCTTCCCCGTCCCTGGTGAGGAACGCAGATAAAGCGGTGTATTGTCCGGCGGAGCATGTGTGCTACTGCGACGGGTACGGGTACTGCTTCGGCGACGATACCAAGTTCAAGCGCTGGGCTGAGAAGCGGGATAGAGCGCGGGAACTTGCTGAGCAGTTGAAAGCGGCGGAGGAGGGGGTCGGTAGGGAGGAGGGTGAGGATGAAGCCTGGCGGCAGGAGGGAATAAAGCGGTGGAAGCGAGAGCTCAAGAATATGGAAAGGGAGTACGAGACGGAGGCTCAACACGCCCGTCGACGTGGGAGCGATGCGAAGATGAGAAGGGGGGAGGTCGGTGAGTTGGAGTTTTCCGGGTGAAGACGATGAGAGTGCCGAGTATAGTATGGTTTTACTTGTTTGTAAGGGGTTAGAGGCGTTTCGTTACTTTTCCAATATTGTTTTGGCGGAGTTTGGGGGGGGGGGTATAGCTTCAATGAAATGTGTAATATCATGGTTATATCACGGATCATCATATCTCGCAACTCCCGAAAAAGCGGATCCCGACGGATCAAGGATGAGGCAAATCCCTAACCCCAAGCGATCTCCCGCAGTATGGTAGTGGCGACGATAGTAACTTCGAATCCCCTACGGCACCTAGCACATTAGGTAAATACCAGTTTGTGTTAGAATACTAGTACCATTGGCTACCGGTACTCTTGATATCCGGTTATCTGTGAAGCTGCCTACCGGTAACTTATCTGGGAACTCACCTTAAACCACCTACCACGCTACCGCTACACCACGGCACTAGAACCGGATTGGGTCACGAAATACCGGAGTTCATCGGCACAGAAGATGTAGAAGCGGGGGATACAATTTCACAGTCAAGAGAGCAGAAGCAGACAGCACCATACAGTAATCCAATGATACTGGGGTATGCGAAAAAAGGCCAGCACGGGGGTGAAAAGAAAGGTAGAAACCTTCTTCCTGGAAAGGGGGGGTTGGGTTGTGTCGTGTGGTAGCATGTAGTGGAGTACGTACCGACCGATACACTGCAAGTTTTCGTTCGCGATACGAGGTAAGCATGCTTTGCCATCTCATTAACCGTGGACCAAGAGGCATACGTTGCGCGATTCCTAAGGTGCCATACTTGCCCCCCCTGAGAAAACAGAAATTTGACAATGTCCGTGAAGGAGACTGGCCCGTACGATTCGATCTGAAGAGAGGTTTTCAGCTTGGGCTCCTTCCCCAAATGAAGGTGGTTGGGTGGATCATGAAGAGCGTGACAGGATAATGCGGCTGACAGGATAGAAAAGCTCGGCGCAGTCATGCTCTTTAGCAGTCATTTGTTCTCTTGATTTAGGAATTGGCTCCGTATTAACTTTAGGTGAATAATATTATCTCGCTGGGGACAGGACAGAGATGGAGCGAGTCCCTACTTGGTGGATCTTAAGCCTGGCATCTAGGGCAGCAATTGTGATATCCAGACCACCGCCGTGGTAAATTGTCGTGGAATGGTTGGAGTGCATGGTAGACTTCGTTTTAGCAGGAGAGGGGGATTTGCTAAACAACGTACTCGAGTACGGCAGAGGTGGTGTGTCTTCTCTTGGCGTAGAAATGATTGGGTGTGGGAGATCGGAAATCATGCCCTGGAGCAATTGTGCTCGAGTACTCGTAATGTCCTGACGTTTGTGAACACAACTGCTATTGCATACCGCCAAAATTCAGCTTTTTAGCCCTGATCTTGGCATCATGCAATAGCAGTTGTGTTCACAAACGTCAGGACATTTCGAGTATGTGGTTGGAGTCGCCACATGCAGTAGGGATTGGCGCGTTTTTGCCTTTCGTCTTTCAGCAGGAACTAGGCTGGCAACATTTTTCGTCCATGTCCCAATTTCCCTCCCATAGTGCGTCGTCTAATTATTCGAGTTTTCTTTTGCGCGACAACTCCTCCTTCCCTTCGGACTTAGCTGAGCAAACCACCTGAACTCTGGAAACCCTCTATCATCCTCTCCACACCAGATACTATCCTAAAAATCATGAGCGATTCCACGAGCAGGCATTTGAGCGGGGCCGGAAACACCAACTGCGGAAATGTTGAGAAGAGCTATAACAGCACATGGAATAACTGCACTATAACATCGCCATTAGAGAGGAAACGCGAGATTTCGGAGTGGCTATCTTCGCTAGAGTCACAAGGGGGCCAACAAGACAAAAGACACCAGGGCGTCCTCGACGGCAGGATTGACGGGATCGGAGACTGGCTTCTCCAAGCCGATGAGTTTTTAAAGTGGCGCGATTGCGAGGATGGCTCTGTGAATCGCACTCTCTTCTGTTGCGGGGGCCCGGGAGTCGGAAAAACATATCTAAGGTAGGGGTAAAACAAATCATGGGAAGGGATGAGCATCGCTGACAAGAATATTAGCTCTCTGGTGATTGATAGATTGTCTGGTTGGGTTAGTGGAGACAGAGCATTGGTCATCTATCTTTATTGCAACTTCCAGACCCAAAAATCGCAACTCACGGCACATATGCTTGGCAGTCTCCTCAAACAAGCAGTCGGTGGATTGGATAATATTCCAAAGGAGATTGATCGGAAGGCGGGGCAGAGTTTCAATGGTCAAAGGCTTTCAGTTCCCGAAATTCTCAGGCTGCTAAAGGCAGCTCTCGCCCATGAGCGGACCTTCATATGCATAGATGCATTGGACGAATGTGGAATAGAGCAGCGACCGGAATTCCTTCGCTCACTACATTCAATAGTCACGGGTTCGCCAAATGTTCGACTATTTCTGACGGGAAGGCCACATATTCAGGCGGGGCTCGGGGAACACTACGGCGGGGCTCTGCAAATTATACAGTTCAAACCGGCGAAAGAGGATATCAGAGGATATCTGGAGATGAAATTGCGGGATGACGAATTTCGTCAGGAGATGGACTGTGAGCTCAAGAGGGGTATCATGGAAGAGATTCCGGAAAAGATATTAGAGATGTACGTAGGTGAAGCCGTATTGAGTAGCACAAGTCATTAACCATTAATGGCATCTAGATTCCTGTTAGTTTCATTGAGTATCGCAGCTATATTGCGAGAGACGACCCTCCATGAGAGAAAAAAGAAGCTCAAACAAATGACCAGTGGTTTGGGCCTCAAAGGTGCTTACAGAGATGCCATAAGGCGGATACAGGAGCAGAGTGAGAGTCGATCGAAGGTTGCTATGCAAGCATTAATGTGGGTTTCTCGATCTAAGCGGCCATTGCGAGTCGATGAGCTCCGCCACGCCCTGGCAGTGGAGATAGGATCCACCCATCTTAACCCTGATAATATTCCATCAATCCACACCATATTAGGCTGCTGCCTAGGACTTATCGCTGTTGACAAGGAAGCTTCGACTGTTCGAGTGATCCACTTTACCTTGCATATGTACTTACGTGAACATTCGGCCCTTTTCTCGAGCCTTGATGGGGCCATGGCGGAAGTGTGTTTAACCTATCTCAACCTCCTGTCCACTAGGGACTCATCTCCTCCCCCCTCCGAGGACATGACAAAAACCCCGTTGCTTGAGTATGCCTCTTGTTACTGGGTGGCTCATGCCCGAATAGAAACTACAGATACCGCAAAATCACTTGCTGTCACACTTCTCGCACAGTATGATGAGCACTTGTCGGCTCGGTTTCTCTTTTTAAAGATATACTGTGAGGAGGGGGGGCATTGGGATGGAAATGAGCCTCAACTCGTGAGGTTTAGTGGATTGCATGTCGCAGCATTCTTCGGAAGTACAGAGGTTGTAACTTCATTACTGAAGATCAAGGATTGGGATGCGAACGGAAGGGATTCCATCGGCCGTACACCCCTAATATGGGCTGGTATGAGTGGAAATCTAGAGATTGTACAAATGCTATTGGGTTTAAAAGGCACACGCGTGAGGGAGAACAACGGGGGCCAAACAGCTCTCTCGTGGGCCGCCGGGAATGATCACAACGAGATAGTGCGGGTCCTACTGAGAAAAGACCCGGTCACTTCCCGGTTGGTGGATAGCAATGGCCGAACACCACTCCTCTGGGCGGCCGAGAAGGGCGATGCGGATATAGTGAGTCTTTTATTGAAAAAAGAGGCAAATGTTGATCGGGTTGACGCCCGTGGTCAGACCGCACTCGCATGTGCCGCTACAAATGGGCACGAAGGGGTTGTAAGGACCTTACTGCAACAGAAAAACGTCAACCCTGACTCAAGAGACTATGATGGTAGAACACCACTCTCGCGGGCAGCTGGAGGTGGATATGCGAGCGTAGTAATGCCGCTACTCGAGCGGGAGGAGGTTAATCCCAATCAGAAGGACGTTCGATATGGTAGAACACCACTATCGTGGGCAGCTAGCAACGGATGTGGGACAGTAACCAAATTACTACTTACCCATAATGATATCAATCCAGAGCTGCCAGACAAGAAAGGCCGGACACCACTATCGTGGGCCACCCAGTATGGACATCAGGAGGTAATGGAGATACTCGTGAAACAGACAGAGGACAATCCAAGGACCGGAGACATTGACGGTCGGACTCCAATTTCATGGGCTGCCGAGCACTGGCGTGGGGAAACTTGCATATTAAACTTGGAGGAAGAAGGCATCGGTCCCGACTTACCCGATCGCAATGGTCGAACACTACTTTCCTGGGCTGCAAGTGGCGGGAATGTTGGCTTCGTACGATATCTGCTGAAACGCGAAGACGTCAACCCTAACCTGGCTGATAAAGATGGCCGAACGCCACTCTGGCGGGCTATAGAAAAGGAGAGTCAGGGAGCAGCACAGCTCCTCTTGGAACGAGCCAGTGTCGATCCCAATATGGCCGACAAAGATGGCCGGACACCGCTCTTGTTGGCCGTGGCAAAGGAGAGCCAAGAAGTAGCGCAACACCTCTTGAGACGGAGCGAGGTTGATCTCAATTTGGCCGACAAACATGGCAGAACACCGCTCTTGTTGGCTCTGGAAATGAAGAGTCAGGAAGTAGTGCAACACCTCTTGAGACGGACCGAGGTTGATCAACTTGGCCGACGAACATGGCAGAACACCGCTCTTGTTGGCTCCGGAAATGAAGAGTCAGGAAGTAGTGCAACACCTCTTGAAACAAACCGAGGTTGATATCAATTCGGCCGACAAACATGGCAGAACACCGCTCTTGTTGGCTATAGAAATGAAGAGTCAGGAAGTAGTGCAACACCTCTTGAGACAGACCGAGGTTATTCTCAACTTGGCCGACAAAGGTGGCCGAACTCCGCTCCATTTGGCTGCAGAGCAAGGAAACCAGGTGGTAGTGCGGTTTCTCCTACAAAGAGCTAATACTAATCCTAATTTGGCTGACAAACGTGGCCGGACACCGCTCCTGTTGGCTGTGGCGCATCGGAACTAGAAGGCAGTGTGCTTCCTCTTGGAACGAGCCAATCTTGATCCCAATTTGGCTGACAAAGCTGGCCGAACACTGCTCTTGTTGGCCGTGGAAAAGTGGCGACAAGAGGCGGTCCAGCTCCTGCTGGAGCGAGCAGATGTTGATCCCAACTTGGCTGACAAAGATGGACGAACACCGCTCTTGCTAGCTGCAAAAGAGGGGAACCAGAGGACAGTGCAGTATTTCTTGAAAAGAGCCGATGTTGATCCCAATTTTGCCGACAAGGATGGCCGAACACCGATCTTGCTAGCCGCGGTGCATTGGGACTGCTGGATCGTGCAGTTGCTCTTGGAACGAGCCGATCTTGATCCCAATTCCGCTGACAAAGATGGCCGAACACTGCTCTCGTTGGCCGCGGCACAGGGGCAACAGAGGGCAGTGCACCTTCTCCTGCAGCGAGCCGATGTTGACCCCAATTTAGCCGACAAAGATGGCCGAACACCGCTCTTGTTGGCTGTAGCACACGGGAACCAGACAGCAGTACACTACCTCTTGAAACGAGACGATGTCGATTCCAGTATTTCAGACAATAGGGGTCTAACATCTCTCAAATGGGCCACTCAGCAGGGCCATTATAAGATAGTTTTGCGTCTACTAGTATATCGATCACGCACGATCCTTGAGACCACCTGGCAGCCCGCTCGTCATTTACCATGAATGATCACCAAGCCTCATACTCCATGATATCTACCCGTGACCTTTCTAATGAAGGTTTGTCACCCTCACCTCCTCACCTTAAGGCTTATTGAATTTCTAATATCATACCTTCCTCCACAGGGGATTCCGGGAATCCAGCCACAGCAGGTGGTGGAAAACAGCAATGACGGGGCTATAGCCTGCATTTATGCATTACTCTCTCTCTCTCATGGTTTTAAACCTCCGAAACAAAAAAAATAGACCCTTACCTTCCAGTCCTTTCTTCCTCTATTTTCTTTGTTCCCTCGTCTGTTCTCTCTTGCGCTTTCCAGTCCATTGGCCCATCTCCCCTGGACACTTTATTTTTTATGCATATATATGTTGATGGTATGATAATCCCAGTAGTAGAATGTTGTATTCGGAATAGAGAAGAGCGCAGGCAAAGGGAAGCGCACATGGTATGGAGGAACACTGAAGTGTGGACAAGCGAACGTCCTAGGGCATGAACGGATGTATAGGGAAAATGCGGGGGCATAGGGCTACACATGTACTAGCAGAGTTTTCACTATTATATCATACTTAAGGTGAACCGTAGCTGGCAACCTCCATAAAGGATACACACCAGCACCTCTCCTCCCGTCAACACACGACACGATCGAAGCACCTCTATCATATGTTTCACTCTCTAGAGATGCTTCCCCTACTTTCAACCCCTCGTAATATATACTGTGTTGTCCTCGTGGTATCCCCTCGTCTGCTTTGCATTAACCCATTCTCGTTATGTACCAACCCTACACAGTATATCAGGCAGAATTACCAAACCTACCCCACACTACGACTTTCACAGATAGGCTAACAGTGATTTGGAGATAGTGCCCCAAGCTAACTTGCCATATTGTAACTATCAAGCCTTAACGCGGCTATATGATATTTCCTTAATCATATTATTGTATTCTGTTATTTGAAAGTAATCTCAAACACCATATCTGAACATACCCTTGGATGGTGAAATAGTACTTGCTCAATCTCACCGCAGCCGCCACACTGCCATAATATACTCTACTTCTGCAATCTAGCCCCTACCCTCCCTGCTATGATTGATGGAGTGTGAGTGCAAGGAGCGCGAGGCGATACAAACAATTTCAAGCGCCATTCGGCATTGTACTGTGGCTCACCGGAGTGCGCAATATCATTTGGCTAGAAATTTCTGGGCTGTAGTTGTGTGTATTTTTCGTGATGGATTGTACGGGCTTGCAGGGAAAGGGGCTGCGCGCACTGCTCCGACTGCTCTTGGGCAACAAACTTGGCAAGGGGCAATTCTGGCACAGCAACTTTCTCCGCCGAAAACAAATTTCCTCTTTTACCAAGTATTCGGTAGCATTAGAAATCATGGTTATACCTTACAATGCCGGATTTAAGTATTATAAAAATGGTGTGGAAGCTGAGGTGCCTTTGTGGAGGGGTGTAGCGAAGGAACCGAAGTAGAGATAGACAGCGGGCAGGCGGTCAATAACCAATAGCGCTGCAATAGACAACTCCAATGGATAACAATATATGAAGAAATTGTGAATTTTCTCCGCTGATCCTGCTTCATCGTGTACCGTACTATAAGATTGTTCCGGACAGCCTGTAGAGCAAGATGGGACGTACACACATATATATTTAGAGGGAATATAAAGAGTAAGGTTATAGGACAGAGTGAGGGGATTTTCGTAGGACTTGGGTACTACTTAGGAAGGGTAGGGGAGGCACCTTTTATAATTCCACCCGCATCCCACTAGAACTAAACCCACGGTAAAGGCCGCTATAAGGGTTAAAAAAATTAAGACATCAGGATCCTTTTACAGATCACTACACACCGTCTCCCCCCTTATCCAAAACAGAAAACCCGCACATTCCACTGATGAGATAGATATGACATCTCCGTATAATCTTCTCCGTAAACTACTAGAGAACAACGCCAAACCACCAGACTCTTAATTGATCCGCAACACTGCCGAACAATCTCCTCACTCCCGGGACTTCCAGAATAATCCATTTCCTTCCTTCTCTGAATAGGAACTTGTGTATCAGCAGGTATTATCTAATGGAAGAACAGTGCAGGTATAGTGTAGTTTTTTGTTGAGTTTGAGCCAAGACTGTCATAGCTTGAAGAGCCGCCTCCAGCTTCCAGGTAACGATGAGGAGCACGGTACAGTATTTACATGGTATGTTCGATGCAAGGTATGTTGGAAACCATGTCGTGCTACCCTGCATGCTCTCATGATACTCCCTTTGTTGTTCGGATAGCTTCTGGAAACGAGCGTTGGCTTCGGGCATGAGTTTGTGTTTGGGCATTCCGGAAAGCATTTCGAATGCAGGAATGCGGGAGAGTTTTGGAATTGTATAGCCGCTTGGAAAGCGTGAGAGAGCCGGGCAGACGAATGATATATGCCCGGAAGCTATGGGCAGTGGTAGGGCATAAGTGGCGGCTCATGGGTGAATAGGGGGTTTTCTGTGGTTGGTATATGCCCTTGTTTTTTGCCACTAGTTAATTGTGATAGTCGCTGAACGAAGCGAACTTCCCCGCCCCGGAGTGTGCGACTGTTTTCGCGTGAGAACTCTCGGAGTTTCGCAGCCGCTGTTCCGGTTCATTGCCGCTGTTGATCCACGCCGAAAAGGAATGTGCCTAAGACGGGGACTGGTGTGTTATGCGAGTGATCTTTTGTGATACAGGTAGTGTTGGGTAGGTAAGTTCTAGAATTTTGTTTTTTTGTGGATTGTCCTGCATATGAAGAGTCTATTATACCACGGTTGCCGTGGGCAAGGGATTGTATACCGTCTCAACCCGAATAAGAGAGAATTGTCTCAGGACGCCTGAGTTTCCTCTCTGAGTAACGCGTCACTTTATTTCGCGGGTACTGTGAGGTTAGAAATTGGGCTATGGGGCTTACATCTAATCTTTCTTCTCTTTAATGGGTGGGAAGCGGCTGGCTATTTAGCTAGCTACATGGTATGATTGTGGTGTTCGTGGCTCCCTGGAGGGGAGTGATTTAGCATAGGTCGTGGGTTGCGAGATGGTGGAGGGAAGAAAGGAAAGAACGACGATAGAGATGACTGGCCTATGTATCTACACCCCACTCTTTAATTTTTCGCAGTTAGCGATTTTTCCTTTGTGCTTTCTTTCCGCAATCATCACCGACATCAGTTTACTACTTCCTATAGTGTGAGCGGCGATAGTCCACTTAGGTTCTCTTTAAGCATTCCTGCAGGTCGATCATTTCTTTTTTACACCCCGTTCACTTCTCTACACTGAAAATCTCCACCCAGGGAAAACTGACCCCAGGACCGAAATCATCGCTTCAGTACTTTCTCCCGCCCCCACCAGAATGGGAAACTCAGACGCCCTGAGACCTCTCTCTTATTCAAGTTAATGCGGTACTGTGCTCGGCACCTCCTCGCCCCCTTCCGACCCCCCAGGACCAAGCCTTTAGCCCGTTTCCTGATATCATAGAAATCCTCAGAAGGGTTTTGGCTGGAATCGGTAGAGTATTGATAGTCTAAGTCCCATCTTGAGTCTGTAGTAATTTGTCCGTATTCACGCCGAACCATACCTCTATAGAGCAGTTACATCGCCCTTATATTAGGCGGTTTGGATCTGTAGTTTTTACCCTAGCCCGTGTAAGCGAAATATCCTCCTTTCAAAAAAAAAAAGTTAATAATTTAAGGGCGTGCCCGGCAGGCACAATGATGGTTTTAGAATCAGGATCTTTTTATATACCCGGGGCAGGCAAACTCCAAAGAAAACCGCAATATCATAAGTTAGTCCACTGGGGATGCTCCTGCACTTCTTTTCTGTGAAGGACAAAGAAGCGAGAGGCGGAGGGGTTATCGGGTAAAGGAAATAGTGATATTGCGAAATATCGCCAGACCATAGGAGAAATATTTCGCAAAATCGCGGCTGCCTTTCTTCTACAACATACAAGCCTCCTTCTACTATCCCCTTTAAGTAGCGTTACGAGTGCGGCCGATAGATATATCCATCACGTGGGTCTGATAAGAAAACTTTGGTGAACCTTCTTGTTGCAGTGTGCCCTGATAAAGCACGTGAGGGATATATCTATGGGCAGCACTCGTAGTGGAGGAGCGTCTAGTCGCGCATTGCGAAAGTTTCCGGAAATGAGGAGACCAGGCTTGGCTCTCTTATAAGGCGGCTACACCGATGTAGCGCCAAGCCCGAGTCCACATTTCCAGAGGCTTTTGCAAGGCGCAAGTACTTGTGCTACTATAGTATCTGACTATGCCAGGAACTTTTTGGGGGTTAGCCTGCTTTGAATATTGTCCCGTACAGTATGATATCTCATCGTACTTTAAGTTCTGGCGAGCTGCACTGTCGGACTTGACAACCCGGACAAGCACTCCCCACCAAAAAATCAGCCTTGCCAAGGGATCTCAACTTATCCTGCAACCAAAATGATACCAATAGTGACACGAGCGATTACAAAGAGGGAAAGGAGGGGAGGATACGGGAGCCAGAGATGGAGCTTAGGAAGCCTGGAGTTATTGTGAATCATGATAGTGTTGTGTCGAGAGAACGTTCGGTCGGGGATGTGTGTTGCCAGCATGGACTCGGAGGTGCGGGATAACTTATTTTGCACCGGGGTACTGTACAAAAAACCGGTATTATTAGTAGGTAGTATGTAGGGGGTATAATTTCACAGCTAACTGAACTGGCGCAGATAGCACAATACAGTAGCCAAAAAGCTACTACCGGTATGCTTCGCAATCGCAAGCTAGCACAGGCGCGAGAAGAAGGATAGAAAGCCCTCTCGAAAGGGGGGTGGGGCTGTGTTGTGTGGTAACGGATAAATTAGTAGAGAAACAACGGGAAACTTCAAATTTTTATCCTTGTACTCGGGTATGGACGTGGGCGATCGGACAGACAGGGATTAAAATTAGATGTATCCCCATATAATTTTAATCCCTGTCTGTCCGATAACCCACGTCCATACCATAGTACAGTACAGTACGGTACTGTCGGTCGCAAGCTTACTTTGAGATCTCATTAGTCGCGCTACCCTAAAGCATAATTCCCTCCTCTTCTTGCCTTCCTCCCTCCGCTCTTTATCACGTTTTTGTGTTTTGGTTGCTGCGCCGTGCGACCCGCGGGGTATCGTGCCTCCCACCAGCAAGAAACTAGATATTTGACAATGTCGGTAAAGGAGCCTAACCCCTGCGACTTAATCTGAAGACAAATTATCAGCCTCGGTGATATTTTCTTAGATGGAGGTGTTTGAATGGATCATAGCGGTCATTAGTTCTTTTGATTTACACTTGTGGAACTTGACTACTACAGGGAAAAAATGAAGCGAGTTCCCCCTTGGTCGATAGATCTAGGGCAACAAGTGTGATATCCATTCTACTGTATCACAGCCGTGGTAAGTTATCGTAGGATGGTTGGCTGGCAGGAGGAGCATGCTCGAGTACAGGAGAATTCCAGAAATTAGGAGCCTCCTGATAGAAGGCACACCTAACAAATGGTACAGATCATTGGTTCGATTAGAAAACCCTAAACCTTTCGAAATACCTCAAAGGAAGTGCGAGGTGGGGTGCGCGTCTTGTCGGAGCAATTCTACGGTAGCCCAGCCGACCCCATTGCAGCAGCTGAGGGTGATTTCGCCTCACAGCGCACAAAGTGATTGGAAGTCGTGCGCAGTGCCATAGAAACCCGAACAATTGGACTGAGTGTGGGATGCTGGAGTTGCCTCCTTGAGTAGGGATTGGCACTTTTTGTTTTTTATGTCTTATAGCGAAGATGGGTAGCTCGCGTTGCTCTGTGTTGCGCCCTTTTCCAAATTCTTGAGTTGCATAGTGCATGGTCCAATTATTCGAATATCTAGTGCGCGACAACCCCACCCATCCTGGGAACTTAGACTAGCTATAGAACGGACCGCCTTACACCGGGAACCCCCTATTATCCTCTTCACACCGGATACTGACCTTACATTGTGCAATCCATTTCGGACATCATGGGTGATTCTACGAGCCGAGATTTGAACAGGATCGGAAATACCAACTGTGGAAATGTCGAGAAGAGTTATAACAGGACTTGGAATAATTGCACTATAGCATCATCATCAGATGGGAAACGCGAGATCCTGAAGTGGCTATTTTCGCTACAGTCTCAGGAGGGTCAGCAAGACAAAAGACACCAGGACGTCCGCCACGATAGAGTCAATGGTATTGGGGATTGGCTTCTCGAAACTAATGAGTTTTTAAGTTGGCGGGATTGTGAGGATGGATCTGTGAACCCTATTCTCTTCTGTTGTGGGGGCCCAGGAGTGGGTAAAACATATCTAAGGTAGGGGTATCACTAAATAGTTGGGAGCGATGTGCATTGCTAACAAAGATAACAGCTCTTTGGTGATCGATAGATTGTCTGACGAGATTGATGGGGACGATGTATCTGTCATCTATCTTTATTGCAACTTCCAGACCCAGAAATCCCAAGTTACAGCGCATATGCTCGCCAGTCTCCTGGAACAAGTGGTTGGTGGGTTGGATATTATCCCTACAGAGATCGATCGAGCATTCCGAAAAGCAAAACAAGGTCTCGATCGTCGAGGTCTTTCGGTTTCCGAAATTCTGAAGATATTTCCAGCAGCTCTCAAGTTGCAGAAACGCACCTTTATATGTATAGATGCTTTGGACGAATGCAGGACAGGAAATCGGCCGGAATTCCTGCGCTCGCTGCATTCCATAGTGACGGATTCGCCAAATGTTCGACTATTTATGACAGGAAGGCCACATATTCAGGCTGAGCTCGAGGAACACCATGGCGGAGCTCTGCAGATCATACTATTCAAACCGGTGAAGGGGGATATCATGAGATACCTTGAGATGAGATTGCGGGATGACGAATTTCATCAGGAAATGGACTGTGAGCTCAGGGGGGGTATCATGGAAGAGATTCCGGAAAACATATCAGAGATGTACGTACTATAGGTGAATCTTTATTAAGTGGTCCAGGCCATCAATGATTAATGAGTCTAGATTCCTGCTGGTTTCATTAAGCATCGCAGCTATATTGCGAGAGACGACCCTGTATGAGAGAAAAGAGAAGCTTAAAGCAATGACTAGTGGGCTAGGCCTTGAGGGCGCTTACGCAGATGCTATGAACCGGATACAGGAGCAGAGTGAGAGCCGATCAAAGCTTGCCATGCAAGCATTAATGTGGGTTTCTCGATCTAAGCGGCCATTGCGAGTTGATGAGCTCCGTCATGCCTTAGCAGTAAAAATAGGATCCACCGATATTAATCCTGATAATATTCCGTCGGTTCAAACTATATTAATCTGCTGCCTGGGACTAGTCGCTGTTGACAAGGAAGCCTCAACCGTGCGACTGATCCATTTTACCTTACACGTCTATTTACGTGAACATTCAGCCCTTTTCTCAAGCCGCGATGGAACTATGGCAGAAGTGTGTTTGACCTATCTCAACCTCCTGTCTGCTAAGGACTCACCTCACCCCTCCTCCGAAGACACGATAAAAACCCCATTGCTTGAGTACGCCTCCTATTACTGGGAGACTCATGCTCGAATAGAAACCACGGATGCCGCAAAATTACTTATAGTTAGACTTCTCGCACAATACGATACGCACATCTCGGCTAGGTTGCTCCTTTTTAAGATATACTGCGAGGAGGGACGGCATTGGGATGGAAATAGGCCTCGACCTGCGGGCTTTAGTGGACTGCACGTTGCAGCATTCTTCGGAAATACAGAGGTTGTAGCTTCACTACTGAAAATCAAAGAATGGGGTGCGAACGGAAGGGATTTCATGGGCCGTACACCTCTGATATGGGCTGGTATCAGTGGAAATCTAGAGATTGTACAAATGCTATTGGGTTTAAAAGGCACAAGTGCGGAAGCGGGAGACAATGAGGGCCGAACAGCCCTCTCATGGGCCGCTGGGAATGGTCACAACGAGATAGTGCGGGTCCTACTGAGAAAAGACCCGGTCACTTCCCGGTTGGTGGATAGCAATGGCCGAACACCACTCCTCTGGGCGGCCGAGAAGGGCGATGCGGATATAGTGAGTCTTTTATTGAAAAAAGAGGCAAATGTTGATCGGGTTGACGCCCGTGGTCAGACCGCACTCGCATGTGCCGCTACAAATGGGCACGAAGGGGTTGTAAGGACCTTACTGCAACAGAAAAACGTCAACCCTGACTCAAGAGACTATGATGGTAGAACACCACTCTCGCGGGCAGCTGGAGGTGGATATGCGAGCGTAGTAATGCCGCTACTCGAGCGGGAGGAGGTTAATCCCAATCAGAAGGACGTTCGATATGGTAGAACACCACTATCGTGGGCAGCTAGCAACGGATGTGGGACAGTAACCAAATTACTACTTACCCATAATGATATCAATCCAGAGCTGCCAGACAAGAAAGGCCGGACACCACTATCGTGGGCCACCCAGTATGGTCACCAGGAAGTAATTGACATACTTGTAAAACAGACAAAAGCCAATCCAAACACCAGAGACATCGATGGTCGGACTCCAATTTCATGGGCTGCCGAGCACTGGCGTGGGGAAACTTGCATATTAAACTTGGAGGAAGAAGGCATCGGTCCTGACTTACCCGACCGTAATGGTCGAACACTGCTCTCCTGGGCAGCAAGCGGCGGGAATATTATCTTCGTTCGATATCTCCTGAAACGTAAAGACGTCAACCCTAACCTGGCTGACAAAAACGGCCGAACGCCACTCTGGTGGGCTATAGAAAAGAAGAATCAGGGAGCAGTGCAGCTCCTCTTGGAACGAGCCAGTGTTGATCCCAATTTGGCCGGCAAAAATTGCCGAACACCACTTTTGTTGGCCATAGCAAAGGAGAGTCAGGAAATAGTGCAGCACCTTTTAGAACGAGCTGATGTTGATCCCAATCTGGCCGACAAGCATGGAAGAACGCCACTCTGGTGGGCTATAGAAAAGAGGAATCAGGGAGCAGTTCAACTCCTCTTGGATCAAGCCAATGTTGATCCCAATCTAGCCAGCCAAGATTGCCGAACACCACTTTTGTTGGCCATAGCAAAGGAGAGTCAGGAAATAGTGCAGTACCTTTTAGAACGAGCTGATGTTGATCCCAATCTGGCCGACAAGCATGGAAGAACGCCACTCCGGTGGGCTATAGAAAAGAGGAATCAGGGAGCAGTTCAACTCCTCTTAGAACAAGCCAATGTTGATCCCAATCTAGCCAACCAAGATTGCCGAACACCACTCCTGTTGGCCGTGGCAATGGAGAGTCAGGAAATAGTGCAGCATCTCTTGGGACGAGCTGGTGTTGATCCCAATCTAGCTGACAAGCATGGCAGAACGCCGCTTTGGTGGGCTATTGAAAAGAAGAGACAGGTAGCAGTACAGCTCCTCTTGGAACGAGCCGATGTTGATCCCAATCTGGCCTGCGGAGATGGCCAAACACCGCTCTTGTTGGCCATAGAAAAGGAGAGTCAGGAAGCAGTGGAGCTCCTCTTGAAACGAACAGATATTAATCATAATTTGCCTGACAAAGATGGCCGAACGCCGCTCTCGTGGGCTACAGAAAACAGGAGCCAAGAGGCAATGCAACTCCTCTTGGAACGAACTGACCTTGACCTCAATTTGGCAGACAAAAGTGGCCGAACAGCCCTCTTGTGGGCAACAATGCACGGAAATCACGAAGTAGTGCAGCTCCTTTTAGACCAAGCCCAAACTGACCCAAATTTGGCCAATAATAATGGCTGGACACCGCTCTTGTTTGCCTTAGCAGAGGGGAATTTCGGAGTAGCACTGCTCCACTTAGTACGAGCTGACGTTGATCCCAATTCCGCCGATAGGAGCGGCCGAACAGCCCTCTCGTGGGCAGCAATGCACGGAAGTCACGAAGTAGTGCAGCTCCTTTTAGAACGAGTTCATATTGATCCAAATTTGGCCGATGATAATGGCCGGACACCGCTCTTGTTTGCCTTAGAAAAGGAGAATTTCGAAGTAGGGCTGCTCCTCTTGGCACGAGCCGACGTTGATCCCAATTGCGCTGATGCAAGTGGCCGAACAGCCCTCTCGTGGGCAGCAATGCACGGAAGTTACGAGGTGGTGCAACTACT
>Ga0307509_10001815_pt1 | contig 35355 bp, 54 predicted proteins | sample 10_EM_MG_FD_202245 | JGI IMG/M metagenome (GOLD analysis project Ga0307509, IMG submission 202245) | Populus trichocarpa ectomycorrhiza microbial communities from riparian zone in the Pacific Northwest, United States - 10_EM | ecosystem: Host-associated > Plants > Roots > Unclassified | place...
CCGGTGCCCCATCTGCGCCAGCGCCGCCAGCGTATTTTGCGAGGTCGTCGACTTGCCGATGCCGCCTTTGCCGTAAAACGCGATTTGTCGTAGTGCAGCCATTTTGTTCTCCATGAACCGATTGCCAATGAGTCCGCGCGTCAACGCCAGACTCGTTTCTGTTACAGAACCGGGCACATGGGTTACGGGAAGGAGCGCATCGCTCGTCAGGCGTCTGCGTGCACTCAGCCCTCACTCCTTGTTCCGTCCATTCATTAGCAACCGCCGTGCCACTCGGCTAAGTCGATGATTGCGCTTACGAAACGCTCGACTTCGGGAGTCCGCCAGATGTTTTGAACCTGACAGCAGCGACCCGGCTGTCAGGCGGCTGTTCGAAATCAGACACGAGCCGGAAGCCGCGCGCACGCCCGGGACACTGATCCTTGCCGCAGAATGCCGTTGCCATCGGTGCAAAAGCAGCATCCACGCCGTGCGGAATGGAAATTGCTAGCAGCCCTACGGGCCGCACACGACACGGCGTGGCCTGCAAAGCATAAGGAGGTTGAAATGCAGATCGGCGTCGAAACATCGAAAGCGGTCGACCAGCGGCGGGTGTTTGTCATCGACGATGACGAGATCACCCGCGCTGCGTTGCAATTCATGCTGCACGACGAGATCGAGACCCATGAGCTCGCAAGCCCCGAAGAGGCCTATGAAAAGGGCGTCGGCTGGCTCAAGCCGGATGTCGTGCTGCTGGGCGTCTCGTTCCTGAAGCAAAGGGGCGCCACATTGGTCGGCGAACTGGCAGCGAAATTTCCGGGCGTTCGTGTTCTTATTGTCTGTGCGAAGTCTGACGAAGCGACCGCCCTGGATGGTTTGAAGGCCGGTGCCCATGGCGCAATGATCAAGCCGCTTACGCTGGAAGCAGTCCGCAAGAAAGTCGATACGATCCTCGGCCGGGACGGCGGCGCGCAATTGATCCAGCTTGGCGTTCTCGCATAGGTTTGGCCGCAGTGGCGACGATCCAGTTTTACCAGAAGCCCGGCTGCGCCACGAACGCACGCCAGAAGCGAATGCTTGAGGCGGCAGGCCACACCGTCATCGCCAAGAGCCTGCTTACGGAGCCGTGGACTGCCGAGGCGTTGCGCTGCTTTTTCGGATCAACGCTGGTCAAGGCGTGGTTCAATCCGGCCGCACCTCGCGTCAAATCCGGCGAGATCGCGCCCGAGACACTCGACTCGACGCGCGCGATCGCACTCATGCTGGAGGATCCCCTGCTGATCCGACGGCCGCTCGTGGAGACGGATGGTCAAAGATGCGCGGGCTTCGACCGCGAACCCGTCACTTCCCTGCTCGGTGATCGCCCCAACGAGATTATCGAGGCCTGCAGCCGACCGCGGGCCTCGATACCCTATACCGAATCTCATCCGTCACCGACATCCCCGTCACAATGAACGTAGCGGCAACACCGGTCTTGAGTCCTGCGGAGATTGTCCTCGCGCACCATGCGCGGACAAAGCATACGCTCAAGCGCTATGCCGCCGGCCCCGAAACGCTCGATTGGGATACCCAGCCCAATCCGTTCCGCGAATTCGCCGGCTGCACCCGAGCCGACCTTGAACTTGGCGCCGATCGGCTTGCTACGAGCTTCGCCGAGGCTCGCACGCCCGGCAGCGTCAGCCCGGCTGCGCTCACCGTCGAGTCGGTCAGCAAGTTGCTCGAGCTTTCCCTGGGCCTCTCCGCCTGGAAGGAATATGGGCCAGACCGCTGGGCGCTGCGCTGCAATCCATCCAGCGGCAATCTTCATCCGACGGAAGCCTACATTCTCTCGCGCAACGTGCCGGGCATCGTTGACGGGCTGCACCATTATCTGAGCCGCGACCATGTGCTGGAGCTGCGGTGCCAGAGCAGCAACCGATCCGAAGCGCCTGCAAGGCTTTGGATCGGTCTCTCATCGGTGCAATGGCGGGAAGCCTGGAAATATGGCGAGAGCGCTTTCCGCTATTGTCAGCTCGACGTCGGCCATGCCCTCGGCGCGCTTCGCTATGCCGCGGGCGCGCTGGGATGGCGCGCTTCGCTGGTCGAGGATATGGAGAGTGCCGAACTTGCGGCTCTCATGGGTCTCGATCGCGCTGAAGCTTTTTCGGGCGTCGAGGCGGAAGACCCCGAGCTCCTGATTGCGGTCGAAGCTGGACCTTCGACAACCGCAGCGGCAGAGCGTGGCGTTCCCGGCGTCGGGGAATGCGACAGCAATCGATGGGCGGGACGTGCGAACCTGCTAGATCCGCATCCGCTCTATCGCTGGCCCGTGATCGAGCAAGTGAGCCAGGCGACACGGGGACGCGGAACCGGGTCGTCGTCCCAGTTTCCGAAATATCCCCAACCGCAGCGCTCATCCGGGGCACGCGCCGCCGACATTATCATGGGCCGACGCAGCGCACAGCGCTTCGACAGCAAATTCAAGATGAGCGCGGACATCTTTTATCGCATCCTCGATGGCCTGCTCGATCGGCCGAACCCGCCGTGGGACGTCTGGAATTTTGTGCCACGCGTTCATCCCATCCTCTTCGTTCATCGGGTCGAAGGACTCGAGCCCGGCGTCTATGCGTTGCCGCGCCATCCGGCGGCGGCTCACGCCCTCCGCGAGCAACTACGCGGAGATTTCGCGTGGGAGACGCCCGACAACACACCCCAACATCTTCCGTTTGTCAGGCTGCTGCGAACCGATTGCCGGATCGTTGCGCGGACCATGAACTGCCATCAGGCGATTGCCAGCGACAGCTGTTTCGCGCTCAGCATGCTCAGCGAATTCGAGCCCGTCATCCGCGCCAACATCTGGCGCTATCGTCAACTGCATTGGGAAGCCGGACTCTTGGGGCACGTTCTCTATCTGGAGGCCGAAGCCGAAGGACTGCGCCGCACCGGCATCGGCTGCTATTCCGACGACGCCCTGCATGAGATCCTCGGAATCACCAATACGCAATTTCAGGCTCTGTACCATTTCACCGTCGGACGTCCTCTGACGGATGACCGCATTTCGACGTTGCCGGCCTATCCGGGCAGGCGAATGCAAGTACCCAGGGAACCACCGACATGAGAGCCCGCGCCCCGTTCCAGCGTATCGATGTCGAGCGGGCGAAGGCCCTGTTCGCACGCGGCGATCTCGCCGTGCTCGACGTTCGCAATGCCGGCTCCTTCGATCAATCGCACATCGATGGCGCCCAGCACGTTACTTCTGCCAACCTGTCCGCCGTTCTCGGCGCAACCGCCATGACTCGGACAATCCTGATCTATTGCTATCACGGCAACGCCAGCCGCGAATATGCGCAGATCTTCTCCGATTTCGGGTTCCCCGAGGTCTACAGTCTCGACGGCGGCTATGAGGCCTGGCGCAACGGATCGCCGGCGGGCGCACGCAAGGCAATCGCCACGGAATTGCAGCAATGGCTGGCCGAGCAGCAATTTGCGTCCGCCGGCGTCAACGCCGTCATCGCCAACGCCACGACACCGCTGATGAAGGCGTCCCACCAAGGGGACGACAAGATCGCTCGCATGCTGATCGCCGCCGGCGCCCAAGTGAATGCGCGAAACGCCGATGGCAACAACGCGCTCTGGCTCGCCTGCGTTGGCAGCCATCTGGAGATGATCGACACGCTGGTCGAGGCCGGGGTCGACATCGACAATCGCAATGACAATGGCGCGACGCCCCTGATGTACGCCGCCTCATCCGGCAAAGCCGCCGTCGTCGAACGGTTGCTTGCCAAGGGAGCCGACCTCACCCCGGAAACGCCGGACGGCTTCTCCGCGCTCGACCTCGCGCAAACCGTGGAATGTCTGAGGCTTCTGCGCCCCAGGCAACAGGTCAGCGCCGTGTCAGAACCATGACGAGGCGATCCACCCGCCTGCCTTGCTTGAAGTGGGTCTCGACAATTTCGTCGATATCTTCCGGCGTGGTCGGCCGATACCAGACACCCTCGGGATAGACCACCATCAGCGGACCTGCCTTGCAGAAGCCGAGACAGCCGGAAGCGGTGAAACCAATCTCGGACAGTGCTTGCGTCTCGATCGCCTTCCCGAGCCGGTCCCATAGCGGCTGCGCACCCACGGCCCCACAGCTTCCGCGCGGATGGCCCGGCGGACGCTGCGTGTAGCAGGCAAAGACGTGATGCTTGTAGACCTGCGGCAGGTCGAAATCGGATGCCTCCGCGGTACCAGCGGTGTCGGTCATGTCTTGGCCGGGGCAGCGCCGATGTCGCTCAACAACGCCGTGAGCTCTCCGGCTTGAAACATTTCCCGGACGATGTCGGAACCGCCCAAAAATTCTCCCTTGACGTAGAGCTGCGGAATGGTCGGCCAGTTCGAGAACGTCTTGATGCCTTCGCGGATTTGCGGGTCGGAGAGCACGTCGACACTCTTGAACGGCACCTTCAGGCCGGAAAGAATTTGCACCACGGCAGCGGAAAATCCGCATTGCGGCGCGGCCGGCACACCCTTCATGAAAAGCACGACGTCGCTGCTTGCGATGACGTCCTTGATACGCTCAGCCGTTGAACTCATCACTTGCTTCTCCTTCAGAGTTGATTGTCTCCGCGGCGCCGGATGCCGATGACGACACTCATTTCGGCGCGGCGGTTTCGAGGGCGAGTGCATGCAGGGCGCCGCCCATGTGCCCCTGCAGCGCGTTGTAGACCATCTGGTGCTGCTGGATCCGGCTCTTGCCGGCGAAGGCCGCGGAAGTGACGCGCGCACCGTAATGATCGCCGTCGCCGGCGAGGTCCACGACAATGACCTGCGCATCCGGAAAAGCCTGCTTGATAAGGCGCTCGATGTCCGGTCCTGCCATTGCCATCGTATTCACTCCTGCTGCAACGACCGCGACTATGCAAAGTCCAAACCAACTGCGACAACTCAATGAAAACGGGTGACTAGGCTCGCTCATTGACAGGTGTGGCCTTGCCAGACCGAAATTCAAGCGTCCGTTGGCAGGGGCGCCGCGCTATTCGATGTCAGGTTTCCGACACGCTGGACGCACGGTGTTTCAGACCTGACGTAGCCCGCAATGTTTGGCCCAAATGCTGCGCCAGCCAGCCGATATCTCCAGCGTTCTCGTGGCGTCCCCTTGCGGCCCGGCTCTTGCTTAGCCTGCGGAACCCTCGGATAAGCCTGGTGCGGGAAATGCCGACTGATCCACCCGATCGATTTGCCGTGATCCTCGGCACCAACGAGATTGCCTCCGCCGTCGCAGTGTTGCTGCATCGCGGCGGCTATCGGGTCGTGCTGTCGCATGATCCGCTGCCGCCCGTGATCCGGCGAAAAATGGCCTTCCATGATGCGCTGTTCGATGATGCCGTCAGCGTCGCCGGCGTTCCTGCGCAGCGTGCCGACAGCGGCTTCGAGATTCGCACCGGCCTTGGCCGGGTCCCCGGCGTCGTCGTCACCGAACTCGGGCTGCTCGATCTCATCGTTCTTCGCAGCCTCGACATCCTGGTGGATGCCAGGATGCAGAAATATCTCGCCACTCCCGATCTGCGCCGGCTCGCCCGATTGACAATCGGTCTCGGCCCCGGCTTTTGCGGAGGTGCCAATTGCGACGTCGCCATCGAAACGCGGCCGGACAAGGCCGGCCAGATCATTGAGCATGGGCCGTCGGAGCCGGCCGACGGTGTTTCTCGCCGGCTCGGGAACCGTGGCGGCGAGCGTTTCGTCCGTTCGGAATTCTCCGGCCCGTGGAAGACAGCGATCGAGATTGGCACGCGCGTCTTCAGGAATTTCGTCGCCGGCCATCTCGGAATTACGCCGGTGCGCGCGCCGTTCGACGGGATTCTGCGAGGCATCGTGCGCGACGGGACCGAGGTGCCTTCGGGCGTCAAGCTTCTGGAAATCGATTCCCGCGGGCGCAAGGCGCATTGGACCGGCATCGACAGCCGCGGTCAGCTCATTGCCAATGCGGTGGCAAAGGCCATTTCACTTCATCAAGCCAAGCTTCCGGAAACCACCGGACAGACGCTTCACCTCGTCAAGTGAACTCGCAGCTAGGCGCGCGTCGAATGACCCCGGGTATTACATGACCGACCTGTTTGCAGAACGCGACACGATCAATTTCGGAGACCTTCCCGAGGAGATCGATGCGTTGCTGCAACAGGGCGTCGCGGTCTATCGCCACGATCACGCGCAAGCTGACCGGCTGTTTCGGCGCGCACTGGCGGCAGCTCCGTCGGAGCTTCCGATCTATTTTTGCCTGTACAAAATTCACACCTATCAAGGCCATCTCGACGAAGCGAAGGCCGTAGCGGAGAGCGGATTGAGCGAGGCCGCGCGCCAGGCAGGATGGAACACGGACTGGCGGCAATGGCAGCCGCGGCCCGTGGTTCCCGAAGGCCCCGGCCGTTTCGCGCTCTATACGTTGAAGGCGCTCGCATTCATCCATCTGCGGCGGGACGAACAGCAACAGGCCAACCAGATGCTCGCGGCGTTGCAACGGCTGGACCCGACGGGCGCCGTCGGATGGCCGGTCGTCGCAGCGCTCGCCGAGGGCGTTAGTTGAGAAGTGAGCCAGTGGCATCGACCTTGCAGAGAATGAATTGCAAAGAGTGGAATGGGCGATGGCGGCGGGACGGAGGCAGGCGAATGACCTTGATGGATGATCGCAGGATTGATGTCGCCTCACCGACACTTGCCGCCAGCGAGGCACAGCCGTCGCCCGTAGCCGGCGAAAGCAGCCTCACCGAACACATCATCGCGGCGCTGCGCACGGTGCATGATCCCGAAATCCCCGTAAATATCTACGATCTCGGACTGATTTACCGGATCGAGCCAAAAGATCAGGGCCTCGTCGAAATCGATATGACGCTGACGGCGCCTGGCTGTCCCGTGGCCGGCGAAATGCTGAAATGGGTCCAGACCGCGGTCGGCGGCGTCGAGGGCGTCGGCACCGTTGATGTCAACCTTGTGTTCGATCCGCGCTGGGACAAGTCGCGGATGTCGGAAGACGTTCAATTGGAACTGGGCCTGATCTGAGATCCGCCTTTGTAGCAACCGAGCCGAGAAACGAGGACGTTATGATCGAGCTGACAGCCGGTGATGGACACAAATTTTCCGCCTATCGTGCCGATCCGGACGGGACGCCCAAGGGCGCCGTCGTCGTCGTTCAGGATTTCTTCGGCGTCAATCCGCAGATCCGGAAGATCGCCGACGAGTTCGCCGCAAAAGGCTATATCGCCATTGCTCCGTCGCTGTTCGACGCCGTGAAGCCGGACGTCGCACTCGGTTACGATGAAGGTGGCTTGGCCGAGGGCGTCGAGCTGACGCAGCAGGTCGGCACTGAGCGTGCGATCAGCGACATTCAGCAGGCGGTCGACGCCGTCAAGAGCGCCGGCAAGGTTACGATTGTCGGATATGGCTGGGGCGGATACCTGGCCTATCTCTCCGCCAACCGCGTCAGCGGCGTGGCCTGCACCGTCGGCTATTATGGCGATGGAATCGTCGACGACTACCGCGAAAAACGCAAGGTCCCAACGCTGCTGCATTTTGGCGAGCACGACCTGCGGATCCCGTTCGAGGACGTCGGCCAGTTTCGATCCCATCGACCCGACGTCAGCGCATTCTCGTATCCGGGTGCGGCGCACGCATTCAACTGTGACGACCGCGACAGTTATAACGACGAGGCGGCAAACGCAGCGCTCGAGCGGACGTTGGTGTGGATCTCCCAATATGTGGAAGGTCAACCGCCAGTCCTGCTGAAGAATGCCGGCGCCTACGCGCAGGCCAAGGTCGAGAAGAAGAAGAAAAAGAAAGAGGGCGCCGACGACCTCGGACCACCGATGGAGTGATGGGACGGCGATGCGGAGTGAGACGCCCGGACCTAGCTACGACTGCGACCGCTCCGAGATCGTCGATCGCCACGCTAGATAGACTAGCCAATGCGTAGAGAAAGCGATGAGCGTCATCAAGCACGATTTTGGCAGCGAGGACCGCAGGGCGGCTCGACGCCTGCGGTCGCTGCTGGAACTTGGCGCCTTGCACGAGGCGAATATTCGCAGCAATCCCCTGCCCTACCTGGAGCGGGCGAGCGAACGAATCTTCCAGCTCGAGAAACTCCTGTTTGAGGCAGTTGAAGCGGCGACATCTCAATCGCTACCATCCGCCTCATCGGAAATGATCAGCGTGAGCAAGGCGGAATTCGATCGTTATCTCGCCTGCCTTGCAATCATCGAGGATGGATTGGCCAGGCTAGTCTCGGACGCCGAAGATCCGCAATCCGCGTGAAGCGGCAGGATCAGTGGTGATTCCGATCGCGTCAATGACAATTGAAACCAGGAGAGACTTTCGATGTCGATAGCAGCGGGCTTCTTTGTCGATTGGGATGGCAATGCGCGCTCAACGCTCGATCCCGGCGGCGGCTATCTTTGCGAGACCGATCCGGTCGCCCACTATGTGGCGGTCACCACCAAAGGCGGCACCCTGGTGCACGAGGGCACATTCTACAAGAGCGTCGCGGATATCGAAAAAGTGGGCATCAAGGCGTCGCTTGTTCCAGGTGCACATCCTTGGGGCCGGCGGGAAGACGGATTCTAGCGATCGGGATACAAGGGAAAGGAGAGAAGAGATGCTTCCGACCACCATTGTCATCGACGAGGCGCCGCGATACGTCGTACGTCCGACCGACACCAAGGACCTCAATCGTTTCATCCGGAACGGCAAGGCCTATCTGCTCGCCGACAATCCCGACGGCAAGATCACTCATCGCAACGCGGACGATTCCGAAGCCGCAAGATGGCGCAGCGCGCTGGCGTTACACAAGGCCTGGGGCGGCGCAGAGGAAGAGTTTTTCGGAACCCCGCTCTGATCGAAGAGGGAGCTGGCTCGCCGCTCCGATATCGCGGCATATTTCAGGGACGTGCGGTTCCTGCATCGTGAGGGTTGCCGGCCTGGTTGCGCATCCAGTCCGCGAGCTTGGTCAGCGCGGCATCGAGCTCTTGCCGGGCGTTATCGTCGGCCACCGTCTCCTCGAGCGCACCGCGCATGCAGAGCAGCCACGCATCGCGCTCGGCATTGCCGATCTTAAATCCCATGTGCCGCTGCCGCAACCGCGGGTGACCTTTTTCGGGCGAATAGAGCTTTGGGCCGCCGGTCCATTCGCTCAGGTACCGCTTGAGTACGCTCTTGACTGCTCCGAGATCCGGCGCGTGCATGGCCCGGATGGTCTTCGCTTCGGGCAGCGTATCCATCCTCTTGTAGAACGCCTCCACCAGCCGATCGATCGTGACCGCCCCGCCGACACGATCGAACATCGATATTTCCGTTACGACCTCAGACATCATTCACTCCACGGTCGCCGCGCGGGGCGGCGAAGATTGACGAAAAGATCATTCATCCATGCTCGGCAGCAGGATCACTTCGGCCGGCGCGCCGGCTCCATTGTCCTCGACGAAATCGAGCCCGGCGACAAGCGACAATCCGCCGCCGCTTTCCATCAGCACGACCGCATCCTTCGGCATCTTCTGCAGCGCTTCAAGTAGTCCTGCGACCGTCATTGGCCTTCCTGTCCAGTTCCGATATCATGTGCCCGAATCCGGCACCGCCGCGTTGTCGAAGATCAATTCGGCCGGCTCCTCGTCCAGCATCACGATCTCGGCACGCTTCAGGACGCCATTGTCGTGATATTGGTAGCGGTGCGAGAGCTCGACTTCCCCGTAGACGACCTTGTCGAAGCCACTCAGCGTGCCCGCTTTGTCGAAATAGGCGCGAATGAAGGTATTTCGGTGCGAAAGCCCCTCGGCCGGAATCGGATTGACCAGGTTGAACGGCAACTTGACGCCGCTATAGGAGACGAAGAACCGGCACTCCTGATCGATATCCTCCGTCATTCATTGAGCCCCCGTAGCGTCCGCCTTCATCAATCCGGATGAATCATGATTTCCATGGTGTCGTCGAATTCGTCGAACGGATCAGGCATTCGATCGTCCTCGACCAGCACGATGCCGCAGACGCAGACGTCGCCATCGACCACGGCAAGCGCGATCGGCTCCAGGCTCTTCTCCCTGCACCGTCCGTCAATGCACAGCCCGGTTTCGATCTCGAAGATCGAGCCGTGCCTGCCGCATTTGAGGAATGTCCGGTCCGGTGTGAAGAAGTTTCCTTCCCCGAAATTGAGCCAGATGCCTTCATGCGGGCAGGAATTGACATAGCCAAAGTAATCGTTGCCGTGGGTCCGGACGATGACGATCGGAAACGGTCGGTTCTCGCCGGCCTCGTTGATCCGTGACAGGCTGAACGGTTTGGCATCGCCCCGCTCGATGTCATCGGCGCCGCAAACGGCGAAGACCTCAACTTTCGCTGACGACATCTCCTGATCCCGATCCGCGAGCTGTACGCCTTTCATGTCTTGCCCACCCCCGCATCGTTCAGAGCGCCGAAAGGGTCCGCGCTCCCTTGAGCGCCGGATAATTCTCTCGCAGAATCCTCTCGATCTTGTTGCACAGGCTCTTGTCGCATGCGGCGCCCGGACCGACGAAATCCGTTCCCTGGTCCCAGATCTCAAAAAAGCAGTGCAGCGCCTCTTCATGGGCAGCGTCCGGCACCGTGCTCAGGTCATTCAGCCTGGCAAGCCCATCAGCCGAGACTTCGAGCCGCCAGCTCCGGTCATCTTCAACGGACGCGAGCAGCGCGCTCACGTCTGCGGCGGTCCAGTCGCTCTTGAGATCGATTGCCATACCCATCTTGTCACAAAGACAACATTGCTGTCGGACTCGATCCATAGACGAGCCCGCGAATCTTCACTGACCCGATATTTGCATGAAGTGTGCCGCGTAGACGCCTGCGCCCGTAACTTACTGTCTTGCGAGATGCCGAGAGGACCACACATGGCCGCGATGAAGCTCTACATGACCCCCGGGTCGTGCTCGACAGCGATCCACATCATCCTGGAAGAACTGGAAGAGGTGTTCGAGGCCTATGTCGTGAACCTTCCTGCCGGCGATCATTTCAAGCCGGACTATGTCGCGATCAACCCGAAATCGACAATTCCGACATTGGTTCGCCGGGATGGCACGTCGCTTACCGAAGTCCAAGCGATCGCCGATTGGCTCGCGCGCAGTCACCCTCGCGCCAAACTCTGGCCGGATGGCGCCGAGAGCGAGAGCCGCTTGATCGAAGCCATGGCCCATATCGTGGGAACCATCCACGGCCAGGGCTTCGCCCGCATCTTCGCTACCAGCACCTTTGCCAGAAATCCAGCCGACCACGCATCGGTGCGAGAACTCGGCTGCGACATCGTGACCAAGGGTTTTGCGACCCTGAACGACACGCTCGGGACCGCAGGCTATCTGGCAGGCGACTACTCGGTGGCCGATCCGGTTCTCTTCTATGTCGAGTTCTGGGCCGACAAGATCAACATTGCCCTGCCGGAAAACCTTGTCGCGCATTACACGCGGATGTTGACGCGCCCGGCAGTCCAGCGCGTGTTGCGCGAGGAGGGCTACAACACGGCAACGCTAGGCAAGTTTGGCACTGCCAAAGTCACGGTTACCGGGTGAAAGCGCCTGGCGCCTGCGCATGATTCTTGCAGCACCACAGCATCGGTGACCACAAGCGTGAAGGACGCCCTATGACAGAAGTGATCGTCGTGGAAGACCGCAATCAGGACGACATGTCGCGCAAGGCCGGCTGCTACCTATATACTGACACCAAGCTCTGGCTGGAGAACGACCGGGTACACCGAGGCGACGGGCCCGCAGTAATTTTCCCTGACGGCGTCGAGCGCTGGTATATCCAGGGTAAGGAGGTGACGCGCGACGTAAACACCTTTTTCTTCCAGAAGAAATGGCCGACGCGACGTGGCCTCGACACGGCGGAGAAGATCGCCGTGTTCCAGGCTCACTTTCTCAAATGAACGCCTTCCCGGATTGGCTGCCAGGCAACCGCGAAGGAGACGCTTAAGACACCTCCTTCGCCTGCGCACTCCTCACGCCGCGTTTGGCGTGCTCTCGGCCTTGAACGCATCAACCACGGTCCGGGTCAACCGAAACACGCCGCGGCCGCCGGCGAGCGGCTGGTAGGCATCGCTGGCCTTGTCGCACAGGCAGTTGAACCATTCCTGTGGGCTAAGGGCCGCCGGCCGCTCACTGATCTCGACGACGGCGCCGTTGGGCGCGAAGCGCACGTGAATGAGCACACTCTGCGAGTTCATTGTTCTCTCCTAGATGCCCGAGCCGAAGCCCAGCAATTCGATCGTGATATTCTCGGTGCCCAGCACCTTCGCCTGGCAGGCGAGGCGCGACTTCGAACCGACGCCCGGGATGGCATCGAGCCTTTCATTTTCCTCACGCGCCACCTTCGAAAGGCCCTTGCGTCCTTCTTGCACGAAGATATGGCAGCTTCCGCATTTGGCCTGCCCCTCGCACTTGTGGAGAATGCCTATCTCGGCGCCAAGAAGCGCTGACAGCAGGCTCGTTCCCTCACCCACCTCGATCGTTTTGCCTGACGGCATCACAGTAAGTACCGACATTGATCCATTCCTCGTTTGGTTGCACGTCCTAATAGATTGCGGCGCCCGCTCCGACATTGACCGAGGCGTCCTTCATCGTACCGACGATGAATTCGATCTGATCTTCCGTCAGGTGGGTGTGAAACGGCAGCGCCACGGCGCGATCCGCCACCTTCTCGGTGACGAAATAGTCGCCGCGGCGATAGCCGAGCTCGAAATAGTGCCGCTGCAGATGCAGCGGATTGCAGTAGGCCGCGGCCTCCACCTGCTCCACTCGCAGATCTTCCACGATGGCATCGCGGCTGGAGCGCGAGAAGCGCGTCCCGAGATGAACCACGTAGAGAAACCAGTTCACCTCGGTCACGTCGGGTGCGACATAGGGCGGCTTGATGCCCTCGAAGGACTGCATATGCGTGTTGTAGAGATGCTCGGTCAGCCGCCGCTTCTCCAGAATTTCGTCGAGCCGCCGCAATTGCGCCAGGCCCAGCGCGGCCGTGATGTTGCTCATTGCGGCCTGATAGGGCGGTGTCGAACTGACGACGACGGAGGCCCGCTCCTCCAGGCGGTGCGAGCGACAGCGACGGATGGCAACCGCGACATCGATGTCGTCGGTGACCACCATGCCACCCTCACCGCAGGTCAATGCGGAAGGCTGCGCGAAATCGAACACCGCGACATCGCCGAACGTTCCGACCAGCGCGCTCTTGTATCTCGAGCCAATCGCCTCGGTGGAATCCTCGATCAGCACGAGGCCGTGCTTCTTGGCGACCGCGCGCAACTCTGACCATTGCGCGGGATGGCCATTGCTGTTGCTGGCAACGATGGCGCGCGTATTCGCGGTAGTGCGGGGTTCCACCTTCTCCGCGACCAGCGTTCCGGCCCAGTAGTCGATGTCGGCGAAAACCGGCTTTGCACCGGCAATGCTGATGGCGTGGGCCGTCTCCCGGAACGAATAGGACGATGCGATAACCTCCTGGCCCGGGCCAATTCCGTAAGCCCGCAGGGTCAATAAAAGTCCAAGCGTTCCACTCGGAACCGCAATCGCATATTTGCGACCGAGATAGGCGGCAAAGGCCGCCTCGAAGGCTTCTACCGTCGCTCCCGAGGAAAGCCTCGTCGACCGCATCGCGGAATCGACGGCCTCGATTTCGGCCAGCGTGATATCGGGATCCGAAAGCGGAATGAAGCTATCGTCCGCGTCGGCAACGACGACGTCGGCGTCGTCCCGGTCGGTATCCTGCACAACGGCGAGTTCGGTCATGACGCCACATTCCTGTCCGCCAGAACGATGCCACTCGCGCGCATCGGATCCGCCGTGATCTGCAGGCAGTGATCGGTCCGGTCCACCAGGTGAATTTCAAACCGCGAATACGTGCGGAACGGCATTTCATTGACGTCATTGGCGTCGCATTTCGTCCATGACAGATGCGGAAATCGGCGCCGCAGCTCGGTGAAGACACGCGCGTCAACATCCGGCTCGGAAAGCACCCGGTCGATCTCGTTCAATTCGTCCGCGCCTAACGCCATGCCCGTTGCTCAGTGTTGGATGCCAGCTTGTACGATCTCGGTTGATGCAAGTTCATTGCCAGAACGTTCGTTCAGGATCGACGTTCAATCGCTCCAATGCCGACGGCAGTCGCTCATGGGTGCTGTCGAGCTGCCACACGCCCTTCTTATGGTCCTTTCGAAACAGCAGCCATCTCGCGCCTTCGGCGTCATGCAGCAGCAAAGCGACATCGACGACGCCACCGTTCCGGTCGATATTCCTCGAGCAGCACGGGCTCTCGATCCGATAGCCGCCGATCGTCGTCGTCACGCGGGGCGTGACGTATCGATATCGTTTGCGCAATTTCAGCGCGCGCTCGATCCGCTTGCGGTCGAGATCGTTCGGGTGGGCGAATAGCCTGATGGCGGATGGTGTCTGAATGGCCAATTGCATAGCACGGTGCTCCCTAGAGGGGACTGATCTCTTCTTCCAGGCATCCGACGACAAGCCGTTCACCGAATTCGACCAGATAGATCGGCAGGTTCGCCTCGGTCTGCGTCCCGACCTGGACGATTTCCCCAGTGTCGCCAACCCCAACCAGCCTTGCATCGACAGGCGTGTCGGGAAACGATCCATCATTGAAGAGGTCGATCAGGGCCTTCACGCGCTGGCCCCATTGATATTTTGGAATTCTGGGCTCGATCATCATGCCGCTGTGCCTCCCGGCAAGGGAATATCCGTCATCTCATCGCGCGGAATCGCCGGATCCAGCTCCTTGCGCTTCATTCCGACGCGATTCCCGCTCTCCAGGAATTCGACGCCGTAGATGTAGAACTGTTGCAGAAACGTGCCGATGCTGACGACGTATCCTTCCTCGCCCTTTTTCGCGAGAATCTCGCCGATCTCCTTGCCGGCATAGGTGCCATCGTTACGGATGGTGCGCTTGGCTTTCACCTTCTCACCGAAAGTGAAATAGGGCGGCGCGGAAAGCTCCACCACTTCGCTGTCACGGACGATATTGCTCATCCCGGAGACTCCCCTAGCCGCTCCTGTCTGCCGGTCGCACGCGACCGCGCCATGTCCTGCACGAAGCCGTCGCTGTCGAATGCGAGTTCAGCGATCTCCCCGATCGCGATCCGGCTCGCGACTTCATACCGCACGCGCCAGTCGAGATCGTTGCGGAGGCGTGAAAGCAGATCTGGCGTAAGACGTTGCGCGATCTCCAGTCGTACCCCGGCGTCCCGATCGCTTGCCATTCTAAGCAACCAGTCGCGCGGAATACGTTGTGCCACGACGCGGCGGACTTCGGCTTCCTCGTCGTCGATCATGCGCCCAAGCAAGGACGGCGCAACACGCCGCGCGATCACCAGCCGCACGTAATAATCCGGATCCGCCATCATCGGCATCAGCTCGGAATCGTCGAGCAGCGAGGCAATGCGGATCCTGACCTCGCGATGCGGGTCGGTTCGCAACCGGAGCACCAGCCGCTTCGGCAGCCGCCGAGCCGCGTTCCAGCGCACGGTCTCCTCGGAATCGTCGAGCAGGGGCGGCAGCAGGAATACGCTGGCGTTCTTGGCCGCAATCGCGCGCACTTCGAAATGCGCATGCGCGATATAGGAGCTGGCCAGTTCCGGGTTCCAGTTGAAGAACCGATCGATCCGTCGGGCATAGCGGTCATGAACGCAGGCATGCTTCAGGCGACAGCGCCCGGCGTCCGCCACATCCTGGTGAGCGCAGCCGGCGCAATCGATCTGGTCCCCGCGCCAGTCCCGGGCCTCGTCGATGTCATCCATCATCATCCTGCCCTACCCGTTCGAGAACCTCGAGCAATACGCGCGCGCCGACCTTGTCGCTTGGGTCGAGTTCAAGGAGCTTTGCGACGGCCGCACGGCCCTCTTCGAGGTTTCCGAGCCGCATCTGCAAATAGGCGTAACCCTTCAGGGTGAAGAGGTAGAAGCGCGGCAACATGTTCTCGTAGCGACCAAATTCCGCATCTTCAGCTGCAACCTGCTGCCAGTCCGCAGCAAGCTTGTTCTCGCGCGCCGCTTTCTCCAGGCACAATTTTGCGATGGTCAGCGCATCGGCCAGGCGACCCTTGTAGAAGTAGAAACGGTAGAGACCGATCAGCACCGCCGCGTGCTCCGGAGCAAGCGCCTGGGCTTCCCGCAAATGATGCTCTGCGACTTCGTCCAGATGGTAGGAAAGCCCGGCTTCCCACAGATGGAATTCTGCTTCGGGCGGCAATCCGCCGCCCAGAAGCGCTTTGGCCAGAACCGCCGCGTCCGTGACGGATTGCGGCTCGCCTCGATCCGCAGCCCCTATCATCGACGCCTCCTGTCTAGTGGCTCGAGCAGGAAACCTGCTTCGGATCCTTGAAGACGAGTCCCGTCTGCGCCGGCGTATCGGCGAAGTCGATGGTGACTCCGTCGAGCAGGATGCGGCTTTCCGCCGGCAGGAACAGCCGGACGCCGTCGCGCTCGACCACGGCCTCGCCGGCAGCGGGTTCCCGGCGGACGCTGATGTCAGCCGCGAGCCCTGAGCAGCCGCCGGGACTGACAGCAAGCCGGAAACCGCTCGATACATCTCCGTCGGCCCGGATCATCATGCGAATGAATTTGGTGGCCGCCGGTGTAAGGGTGAAGTTCATTGTCGCTCTCCCCGTCAAGCCGGTAGCTGGTAACGCGGGAAGGAATTGTCGATGACGCAGGTGTCATCGACCGGACACACGGCCGCGCATTGCGGGGCATCGAAATGCCCGATGCATTCGGTGCACTTCTTCGGATCGATCACGAAGGTTCCGTTCTTCTCCGTGATCGCGACATTGGGACATTCCGGCTCACACGCCGAACAGCTGGTGCATTGCGAGGATATGATCTTCAGCGCCATCTCTTACTCCAAAGGCCCGTCAAATCTTGAGGTGTTCAGGCCGCGCTGATCAGCGCGCCCTGACGAATTTCTGCATCGCCGCGCTCGACGTGCTCGATCTCGCCGCTGTTGACCTTGTCGAGGTAGGACTTGAACCAGGCGATAGCCGACTTCTCGATGAACTCATGGGCGAACTGGTCGACCGGTTCGATCCCCGCGGTCAACAGATCCGCCTTGGGACAGCCGCCGATCTTGGCGACGAACACTGCATGGCAATCGTTGATCGCGCGAATTACCGTCTCCAGGCTTTCTTCGTCGCCAAACCCGCCCTGGCAGTAGAGGTCGACGCGGCGGTGACCGACGAATTTCGCGCCCGAGGTGGAGAGTTCATAGACCTGGAATTCCTTGGCGTGACCAAAATGCTCGTTGATCAGCCCGGAGCCTTTGGTCGCGACCGCCACCAACAGCTTGATATCGCTCATTTCGCCTGCGAGCGTCGAAAGCTCTTCCTGCTTCGCCGCGACCTTGGCAACACGCTCTTCCTCGACCTTGGCCTGATAGGCCTTGCGGGTGTCGAGGTCGTAATTGACCTCCATCGCCATGATCTTGTCGGTGGTGAATTCGGCGCTACGGTCTTCACCGAGCAGGCCGACTGCGTCGGCGCGGCACTGCCGGCAGTGACGCATCATGTTCATTTCGCCTTCGCAGCTATCCTGCAGCGCCTTCAATTCCTGCGCCGTCGGGCCACGCTGGCCGGTCAGGCCGAACACGGTGCCGTGTTCGGGGGCGGAAATCAGCGGCATGATGTTGTGCAGGAACGCGCCGCGCGATTTCACCGCCTTGTTGACCTCGACAAGGTGCTTGTCGTTGACGCCGGGGATCATCACCGAATTGACCTTGCAGAGAATTCCACGCTCGGTGAGCATTTCGAGCCCCCGCAGCTGGCGGTCGGTCAAGAGCTTGGCAGCCTCGACGCCGGTGTAGCGTTTGTGCTTCCAGAACACCCACGGATAGATCTTCGCGCCGATTTCGGGATCAACCATGTTGATGGTGATCGTGACGTGGTCGACGTTGAAGCCGGCAATGGTGTCGACGTGGTCGGGCAGCGCGAGCCCGTTGGTCGAAAGACAAAGCTTGATGTCGGGCGCGGTCTTGCTGATCAGTTCAAAGGTCTTGAAGGTCTTTTCGGGATTGGCGAGCGGGTCGCCGGGGCCAGCGATCCCGAGCACGGTCATCTGCGGAATGGTGGAGGCAACCGCAAGCACCTTCTTGGCGGCCTGTTCCGGGGTCAGCTTCTCGCTGACCACGCCGGGTCGCGATTCATTGGCGCAATCGTATTTGCGATTGCAGTAGTTGCATTGGATGTTGCAGGCCGGCGCCACCGCCACATGCATGCGCGCGTAGTGGTGATGGGCTTCCTCGCTGTAGCAGGGGTGGTTCTTCACCTTCTCCCAGATCTCGGTCGGCAGGTCGCCCTGCCCCGCCGCCGATCCGCAGCTCGCCTTGCCGCTGCCGCCGCTGGTGCCGCAGCCTTTGTGCTCTGCGATCGCCTGCATCACTTCTCCGACTTTCGCGGCGCTTGGAACGGCGGTACCTTCGTGTATTGAAGCTTGCATCTGCGATCCTCGCTGCTGGCCAAAACCCAAAAATCCGAAACGAACTAGCTGGAGGACAATTAGCAACTCGCGTGCCATCGCCGAGGGCGCGACAACTCCGCAATATTTCAATGGGTTAAGGAAAGAGTGGCCGGTGTCGCGTTGCCAACAGGCAACGACGAGTGTTTTCGAAATATGTTAGAAACGTTACAGATTTGGAATTTGACGGCGTGCGACGTCAGGGCATTTGGCGAATTGCCGATCGCAACGCCACGCGCGGCCCGGCGACGTTACCCCACCGCGGGCCGCGTGCCATGACAAGATTGAAAATCTCAGGCAGCCGAGATCAGAATTTCCGCGGCTTGCGCGAGCGGCATGGCGATCGGCGTCAGACCCTGGCTGAGCAGAAACCGCAGTTCGTTCTTGCTCAGCGTCGCGGGTTCGACAATCGCATAGTGCAATGTCGACGATCGTTTGGTGACCTGGCGCGCATAGGTCCTGAGAAGCTGATCGTTGAAACGACAGCCGATGAAGACAAAGCTACGCTCGGTGCGGCGATCCTTGACCGCATCCGGAATTGGCGTCTGGATGTCAATTTCCGTCAGCACCTCGACATAGTCGGCGTCGGAAATCAGAAAATTCTTTGCCGGCGCCATGCTGCCGTGAGGTTTGTAGAGCAAGGTAGCCCACCCGGTTGCCGCCGCGCGATCGGCTTCCGTGCCGGAAGCGTCGTAGAAGCGGTACCAGCGGTCTTCGCCGATGCCGGCGCGGGTGATGCCCTGGACTTCGCCCCAGTCCTTGCGCTCGCCGAGCGCCGCACGCATCGCTCCATCGTACCAGGTGTCGACAATCATCGGAAGCCGCAGCGAGGCGAGATAGCGATGCAGGGCCGTCGGCTCGACGGGAGACGCAAACGCCTCCGACATCAGCGCAGTCACCGTCGAGCGATGCTTGTTGCTCTCGATATGCTGCGCTGCCGCCCAGGCATTGCCTTTGGCGCGCCGAGGCAACGCCACCTTGGTGCCGAAGAAGGCCGCGAGCGCCTCCGGATTCAACGGGACCGCGGGCTTTGCGAGCTCGATGAGCCCCGGGCCGAGATAGGGGATCACCGCCCCCGCACGCAGTCCCGCGGCCACCTTCTTCAGCGATGCCTCGGCATCGGCATGCGTCATGAAATCGATCTGCGGAATGGGGGCGTTCATCAGTCTTCACTTTCCTGGCCGCGCTTGCGGGCATTGACTGTGATTGGGAGCGAGGTTCCCACTGCCATTTCCGGCAGATCGAGCACCCAGCCGTTGGCGATGCGGATCCAGCCGCCCCACAGCGACTCATGTTCGGACTCGACGATCGGCTCCTCGAGATCCTTCTTCGGCACGTAGATCGAAAGCCCCGTTTCCGGGGAACGGCGGATCATCACTTTCATGGGGTCAGCTCCGTGGATCGGGATGGATTCGCCGTGACATGCGCGCGCTCCTGCCACGAGGACGACAGCGCCCTCAATCTGGCAATGATCTCCGGCAGCAAATTCAGCACGCAGACAACATCATCGATGGTGTTGTCGCGAGATAGCGAAAAACGGATGGCGCCGCGCAGCGCTGTCATCGGCACATTCATGGCGCGCAGCACGTGGGACGGCTCCATGGAGCCGGAGGCGCAGGCGGACCCCAAGGAAGCGGCGATCCCAGCCCGGTTCAGATGATGGATGATGGCCTCACCTTCAAGATGCTCGAAAGCTATGTTGGAGGTATTCGGCAGGCGGTTTTCCACGTCACCCAAAACGGAGCAATCGCCGATCTGGAGGATGCCGCGCTCAAGACGGTCGCGCAGGGCGCGGACGCGGCTTTGCTCGTCTTCCATATGCGCCGACGCCAGCTCGGCGGCTTTTCCCAATCCGACAATCCCGGGCACATTCTCGGTGCCGCCACGCCGCCGCCGCTCCTGCGGTCCGCCGCGAACGAGCGGGCTGAATGGCGTGCCTTTGCGCAGGTAAAGTGCGCCGATACCCTTCGGTCCATGCAGCTTGTGTCCGGACAGCGACAGCATGTCGATCCCGGTCGCCTTCAGATCGAGCGGGATCTTGCCAACTGCCTGCACCGCGTCGGTATGAAACAGTGCGCCGGCGTCATGCGCCATCGCCGCCAGTTGCTGGACCGGGAATAGCGTACCGGTTTCGTTGTTCGCAGACATCACCGACGCGATTGCCGTGCGTGGCCGGAGAGCTGACAGATAGGCGTCCACGTCGAGCCGACCTTGCGCGTCGACCCCGATGAGATGCACTTTGATTCCGCGCGACGCCGCGAGATGTTCCACCAGCGAGAGGATGGCGGGATGCTCGACCGCCGTCGTGACGATCTCGTCACGACCGTCCTGCGTATCAAGCGCCGACAGAATGGCAGTATTGTCGGACTCTGTACCGCCCGACGTGAACACGATTTCGTGGTCAAAGGCAGCGCCAAGCAGCGCCTGCAGGCTTTTGCGCGCCTGCTTCACTGCGCCCGCGACCTCACTGCCGAAGGCATGGGCCGACGAGGCGTTTCCGAACTGCTCGGAAAGATAGGGCAGCATCGCCGCCACGACGGCAGGATCCCCACGCGTCGTCGCATTATTGTCGAGGTAAATCGGCCGCACGGAACGCCTCTTTTAATGCCGCGCTTTCGCAGCTCCAGCGACCGGGATCAGACGCACGAACTCGCCGAGCTTTTCCACCAGACGCGCCTGGATGCCCTCGAGCGTGGCACTGGAGAGCTTGCAGAACACACAGGCGCCGGTGAGCTTGACCATGATCTTGTTGCCGTCGATCTCGATCAGCTGACAGTCACCGCCGTCCCGCTGCAGGTTCGGGCGGATCTCCTCGATCACTGCCTTGATGATCTCGGCACGATCGGTTTCTACGTTCGGCAACTGTTTTGAATGTTCGGTTTCAACCAGCATGATCTTGATTTCTTTCCTTGGGCCAGGCTCACCCGGTCGGGTGCTCAACCGAACGATTTTCCGCAGGAGCAGCTGTTCTTCGCGTTCGGGTTTTCGAAGGTGAAGCCTGATCCCTCCAGGGCGATCACGAAGTCGATCGTCGTGCCCGCGAGGTATTCGTGGCTCTTGTTGTCAACGAAGACGCGCACGCCGTCGCGCTCGATCACGGTGTCGTCGGGGTCGACCTCATCGACGAGGCCCAGCATGTATTTGTAGCCGGCGCAGCCGCCCGCTTCGACCATGATGCGCAAGCCGTCGACCGGCTTGTTGGCCGTGGAGATCGCGTTGCGTACCGCATTCAGCGCACTGTCGGTCAGATTGATCATTGCTCGCCCTCGTTGCTAGGACCGTTGAGCATAGAGTTGGCAAGACTTATGCCATGCGACAATTCATTGATAATACTGCGCTTTGGGGTGTTACCCTGTCGCCTTTGCGACGCGTGTCAGGTTTCCGACAGGGCGGCTTTGCGCCGCCTCCAAGAGCGCCAAGCTTTGCGTCAGATCAACCGGCAGACATTTTGCATAGCCGGTGCAAGCGGCGCCGGATCGCCGGCATTGTATGAAATCGGAGATGTTTCCATGACCACGATCGAAATCACCGCGCCGACGATCGAGAAGACTGCCCTTGGCCGGCTCGATCGGGAGGGACGCCTGCTCAACGCCGTGCTCAAGAGCCCGACGAAGAAGCCCGGCCGGTTTGGCTTCCGGGGCGATATCGCGCTCAAGTTCCAGACCCAGATGGCGGACGAAAAACGCCCGCCGGAATTCTCGATGGAGCAGGTTCTGACCATCGCTCAGCACGGCGAAAGCACCATCCCGGTCCTCGCCGGCTATCTACATTCCTTTGCTTACCTGGACGTCGCGTCGGAGGTGCTGGACGGCCTGCTGAGCCCGAGCGGGACTTACTTCGTGTTCTGCAACAACATCGATCTACTCGCGAAATACCGCGTGACCCTTCGCGGCATTACGTTCCATGTTCTGCCCTGCGATGAGTCGACAGTCTGGAAGGAAATGATGGACCTGATGAGCATCGACAAGAACGACGTCAAGAAGCTCGATACCGCAGGCAAGCTCGACTACCTCCTCGATGCCGCGACCGGCTTTGATGGAAAATACGACGTCATCACGTTCGAGGAAGGCCTGGCGCGGATGGAGCCCGTCAAGAACCGGAACGAAAATCGTCCGGTCTGAGCGTTCAGTTCCGTTGGGTTACACCGCGCCGGATCAAGCCTTTTCCTGATCCGGCAGAGCTTTCTCATCCTCATCTTCCTCCTCGACCAGCCTCACGCCTGTCACGCAGATATCGTCCTCCAGAACGGTCAATGCCACGGGCGTGAGGCTGCGCCCCTTGCAAGGGCCGTCCACGCAGATGCCGGTGCCGAGTTCGAACAATGCGCCGTGCTTGCCGCACATCAGGCGGATGCCGTTGGAATCCAGAAACTGGTTGCGCTCCCAATCCAGGTTCACCCCGTCATGCGGGCACTTGTTGACGTAGCCGAAGACCTGCCGGCCCCAGCGAACAACGAAGATGTACCAGGGCCGGTGGGCGCCATCATCTCCAACGATCATCAGCTGAAAGCCCTTAGCCTTCTGGCTCGGGATATCACTCATCCTGCAGATTGCGTAGGCGATACCGTCTTCCATCTTGCCCTCGTTCATGGCGAAGCGACTGTTAATCTTGTTGGCTGCTGACGACGATCGCGCGCGTCCGCTTTGGCCAGCAGCAGCCGGTTGGCGGCCAGCGAAAATTGCAGCCACGCGGCAGCGATGTCGCGGAGGATCACCTGATGATATTCCGTGGACAGATGATGCTCGTCCGGGAAATTCGATAGCGCGCAGGACGTTCGGTTGAAAGCTGTGACGTCGTCGAGCACGGAATGCATCAGCTCGCCGAACGGTTGCTGTACGCCCGGTGTGAGCGACGAGCGGCCGCGTTCGACCGTGACCGCACCGACGTCGAAGTCGAGATCATCGAGGACCGCGAGCGCCTTGTCGAAGACATCTTCCATCGATTCGAGAATCGCACGCTGCGTCAGTTGCTCGCGCTGCTGGGTAGCGAGGCTGCGATTGAGGCGATGGCGGTAGCCGTCGAAGATCGCATCTCCCTGGGCCGCAACCCAGGCACCGAAGCGCGCCAGGCTCGCGGCATTGATTGAGGCGGCATCGTCACCCTCGGCAGGCGAATTCGATTCGCTCGCCTCTTGTTGCGCCGAGATACGATTGAGCGACACACCTATTCGCCGCGCCGCCTCCAGCGCGCCTTCCAGATATCCGGCACCACGGGATGCGGTTTCTGATCCGCCCAGGTACAGCTTTCCATTCCAATGCGTCCGGCGCAGCATCGGATTGGCGACGTCGGCATGTTCGGTTCGAGCGGAAGTTCGGTCGAGTGTACTGCAGGTATACGGCTCCGTCGCCCAATCCTGATAATGCTGCTCGCCATCGCCGAGGGTTGTGCCGAAGACCTGCGCCATTTGACTGTCCATCAGCAACGGCAGGCCGACGCTGAAGCTTGCGCGCAGCTCCGGGGGAAATGCGAGGAATCCTCCCAGAGCAGCCCTCGCCGCATCGCCGTCACACGCGTCGAAAATCTCGCCGACCACCGCCTGTTCGTGAGTCACAAAGGCATTGCCGGAATGTCCGGCCTCGCGCCAGAAGGCGCGATCGTAAGCGATGATCACCTTGGCCCGTGCCGCCATCCACGTTTCAGCGCTGCGCATGGCTTTGCGCGTCACCTCGTCGAGATCCGGCTCAAAGCGGACCTGCTGTTCCAGCACCCGCGGCGGCACCGCGAGCACGACATGCCGTGCGTTGAATTCGACAATGTCGTCGCCGGCGGCAAATACGAGAGCGACATGGTCGCCGCGATCGCAGACATCTGTCAGAACATGGTTGAGATGCAAAAGGCGCGGCGGCAAATCGGCGGCCAGTGCATCGATGAGCTGCGCCATACCGCCCCGGAGACGGCGGGCGCCTTCATGAACCTTTCTCCCGACAATAAGCTCCGGCGTTTTGTCGGGATCGTTCAGATGGAGCATGGAGCCGTCGTCATGCTGGGGAATGTCAGCGAGCTCCAGTTCGGCGACCAGACTCCTGACCAGGGGCTGCGTATCCGGCCAGAACCAGGTTGGACCGAGGTCCATCGCCAGGCCTGATCCGGCACTCACCGACAGGATGCGGCCGCCAAGACGTTCGCGCGCCTCAAACAAACCGACGGCCCTGCCTTGCCGGTGCTGGCTCCTCGCCAGCACGACGCCACTTAACCCGCCGCCAATGATTGCCGTGTCCAACATCGACCAACCTACACATCTCGTTGCCCAACCAGGCTGTGCAAGATTCGCGCAAGGTCTGATCACGCCTCGAGAAATCGGCGATTTGCTCGCCTTCTCAAGCAACTGGCACAAAACTTGATAATTCCATACCCAACGCCTTTGCGTATGGAGATTGGCATGAATGTCACATTGGATTTGGTCGGCTGTTCCCTGGATGAGCTGAAAGCGATGCTCGATGGCGGAACGCTGACGGTCTATTCGGTCGCCCGCCCCCTGACCGCGGATAAGCCGGTCGAACGCAGCGGAACCTTGGCGACGTTTACCTTTGCATCGCCCGCCTTCGGTGCGGCATCGGACGGCGTCGAAAGCCCGATCTTTGCCGCAAATCCCGTCCCCGCCAGCAGCGTAGGTACGCCGGGCTTCGCGCGCGCCCGCAAGGCGGATGGCAAGGTCATTGCTGATTTTTCCGCAGGCCCCGGCGATCGCGAAGTCAAATTCGGCGAGGTTTCGTTCTCGCAAGGCGCGCCCGTGAAGGTGACCGCTTTCCGATTCATCGCCGAGGGCGGATGGCCGGAGCGACCGGAATACTACGACACCCGTCCGCGCCCGGGCTATCCGATGCCAACGACATGATGCTGAACCGCCGGACAGATGTCTCTTTGGCGACTTTGTCGGCTTTCTGACATGGAGATCATTTCGAGATGACCTATGCAAATCCTGAAGCGCTGGTAAGCACCGAATGGCTTGCGGCGCATCTTTCGGACCCGGATCTCAGGATCCTCGATTGTACCTGGCATCACACCAGCACCAATCTCGACGGACGGACGCAATACCGTGGCCGCCATCTTCCAGGCTCGGTGCATTTCGACATCGATCACATCGCCGACAAGTCGAACCCGCTTCCGCATATGCTGCCAACGCCTGAGGACTTTGCAAAAAAAGTCGGACTCTTGGGGGTCGGCGACGGCGATCGGGTCGTGGTTTATGACCGGCTGTATGGCGGCGCGGCGGCAGCGCGGGTCTGGTGGATGTTCCGGGTGTTCGGTTACGACAAGGTCGCCATGCTCAATGGCGGCTACGGCAAGTGGGCCAAGGAAAAGCGGCCGACCGACATGACGCCGGTGCGACCGGAGCCAAAATCATTCTCGGCGACGTACAATCCCGGTCTGGTTCGCAGTTTGCGTGACATGAAGGATAACCTTGCCACCGCTGCGGCACAGGTCGTCGACGCGCGCGGCCCGGCCAAATTCGACGGCACCCAGGAAGACGTGTTTCCGTTCAAGAAACTGGGTCACATCCCGAATGCAACGAACCTTCCCTGGGCCGATCTGATTGACCCGGACACCGGTGCATTCATCGCCGCGGACGCGGTCGCCGCGCGATTGGCTGCGGCCGGGATCGACCTGCAGCGTCCGATCGTGACGACTTGCGCTTCCGGCATCACATCCTGCGTGGTTGCGCTCGGGCTCTATCTGCTCGGGCATACAACCGCCGCTGTCTATGACGGGTCCTGGGCCGAATGGGGATTGGCGGAGGACACGCCAGCAATAGCCGCTTGAGATGGATCCATCAGACAGAGGGATACGCCCATGGGCGACAATCAAGCATCGGTCAGCCTGATCGCGGAAGGCAAGGACTACGCGCTGCTGGCCACCGACGACAGGGCTTGCTTCATCCTGCGCTCTAAAGCCGATTTCTTCACCGCGCATTTGCTGGGCGAGGACGCGGCACGCTTTCGGACCGACTATGACACCATCAGGCAGCAATTCCCGGAATGGCAGCCTGACCAGACGCTCGCCCAGCTCTGGGATCAGGGCGGCTACAGCTGGCTCGCATCACAGGAGGCGGATTGATCATGGCAATGACGACGCTGGTAAAGACCACGCAAGACGGCCGCAAGCTGGAAGTGATCGGATTGGCGATCTGCCTCGATGGACAACTCGAGGCGTTCGAACTGATCGAAGTCAAGATGCACCCCAACAAGCGCGCGATCTGGACGGTGATGCCCGAAGCCACGCATATGGCCGGCAGGGTGGCGTTGACGCGCGAGGAAGCGGAGATCGTGGCCGGCGCCTTCAGGCAGGCCGAGGCCGAGATTCTCGCGAGCCCCGCCGCCATCAACGAGCGCTTCCGGATCGCAGCGATGTGGAAGGCCCGCGAGCAGGGTATTGAATAACGACTGGTTCGGCTCGGCCGATCGGTAACGCCGGCCCTAGTTCATCGTCACCTTGCGCCGGCGATAATTGCCGTTCTCATCGCGCTCGAACATGGCGTCGATTTGCGGATGACTGACCGGCTCGTCGGTAGGGTCCGGCATCAGGTTCTGCTCGGAAACATAGGCGATATAGGGCGTCTGCTCGTTCTCGGCAAACAGGTAATAAAACGGCTGGTCCTTGCGCTGCCGACCCTCGATCAGATTGATCGTCTCATATGACGGCGCGCGATCGGCAAACTGTGGATCGACATCGAACACCACTCCGCGGAACGCATACACCCGATGCCGGATGACCTGGCCAATACTGAATTTGGCAACGGATGTCTTGCTCATGACTGTCTCGAAGCGCGAGGGGCGTCCTCTTCCATCCCCCATCGTCAGCCCACGGCCGGCACCAGGCCGTGGGTCTGGCAATTGGTCGGACAGACCCTGGCACAGGCGCCGCAACCGATGCAGGCGCCGTCGTCATTCATCACCATGATCTTCTTTTCGATCTCGTCGTCCTCGTCATCGTCGAGCGCGACGAGTTCGCCATCCTCACTCAGGCCCTTGAGCGTCATCACATCGCGGCCACAGACCTTGAAGCAGCGGCCGCAGCCGATGCATTTCTTCTCGTCGATCGCCAGCAAATAGGCGGGCTGCCAGTCGCGGCCGTCGCGGGTTGCATTGGTCATGTTCTCATGCCTTTGAGCTAGGCTGATTCGAGACTCTTCAGGGCCGCCCGCTTCTGCTCCAGTTCCGCAAAAGCGTCGTGAGCCCGCTGCGCCACGGTCAGGATGTCCTGCCATTGCAGAGGCAATTCCTCCGACAGGTCATGGAGATCCATCTTTGCCTGCGTCGCCTTCGCGGACAGCTTCTTGATCTCGGCTTTCAGGGTTTCCAGGTCACTCATAAGTCCACCTCAATAGTCCGCAACAGGTCGAAACTTCTCGATCATCTCGACGCCGGCCTTGACGTATTTGTCGCCTTCTTCCGCCAGCTTGCCGAGATGGTCGAACCCGAAGCGGTGAACGTCGCGCAGCTGCTTGTTGACGACGATCAGCCGGCCCCCGATCAGGACCATGCGGCCGAAGCCTTCGTGGCTCATCTTGAGCATCGGCGAGATCATCACGCCGGTGGCGCGCTCGATCGACAGCGCCACCGCGTTGAAAAACAGCTCCATCCGCCAGATGGTCTCCGGATCGGGGTCGCCGATGATCGGCAGCGCCCGGCGCGCTTCCTTGTCCAGGATATAGGGCTCAAGCAGAGTAAGGTCACTCTTACCCTCCCAGGCGCCATGGCTGTCCTGGGCCCGCCATATCTTGATGAGCTCCTTGACGAACGGCGCGTCCGCGGCGGGAGTTGGTTCGAGCGCTACTGCAACGTCAGACATGGTCATCCCTATTCTTCGAAATCGAGGGTTCGTTCCTGGTCCTTCAACATGGCCTTGCGCAGCCAGGGCGGAGGCGTGCCTTTCAGGACATCCTCGAGCTTGACGAGGAGATCGCTGATCTCTTCGGGTTGATTGACCTTCATCGGATGGATGTTGTTGGCCACCACCCGCGCTGCCCCGGAGCCGCCGATCGCGGCGACATAGAGAATGGCGCAATCCTTGATCGCGTCGATTTTCGGCGCGAGCTTGTCTTCGTTGCCGTCTTCCTTGAGGTCGCCGTCGAACCGAACGGCTTCGAGGAAGCGGTGCCCCTGCGGGCCAATCTCATAGATCGCGATGTTCTTGGCCCAGCCGAAATGAGCATCGACGCGCTTTAGGTCCTGGGTTGCGAATGCGATTTTCATCAGCTCGTCCTTCCTCTCGTATTAGTCAGTGCAGCGAAGCCGCGAGAACCTCACCATCGGCTCCAGCGCCTTCGATGCGCCAGGTATCGGGGGTCGGCTGGCGATTGTCCTCGTGGTCCGCGATAATGAGATTGGCGATGTCGAAGATCAGATCGCGGGTGCCGCGATAGCCGACCGAGAGCTGGTGTCCGGCGCCGAGCCGATCGAACATCGGGAAGCCCGCGCGATAAAACGGGATGTTCAGCCGCTCCGCTGCCTGGCGGCCGTGCGAATGGGTGATGAGCAGATCGCAGCCGCGGGCTTTCGCAAGATTCTCGAGGTCTTCGAGGTCACCGATCAGCACCTCCTCGGTCTTGATCCACTCCAGCACCGGCGATTGGGTCGTCGTCACAGCCGCCGTCACTTTGGCACCCATCTCCTGCAGCATGCTCGAGAGATCGAACAAGAGATCCGGCTCGGCGCCGATCGCAAGCTTGCGGCCGCCGATATGAAAATGCGCATCCAGCATCGCGTCCGCCAGTTGGCCACGCTGGCGTCGATATTTCAGCGGCACCGGGCGACCGCTGATCTCGCTCAGAAACACCATGAATTCGTCATTGGGGAGGAGACCGCACAGGCGCTCGAATACCTTGAAGGGTGTTCCCGTCTTCTTTTCCATCGCTTCCGCCGCGCGGCGCATCTGCGCGCCGATGGCAATGGTCCAGGCCGCCTGCCCCATGACCGCGACCTCGTCGACGCTGATGCCACCGATCGTCGTCGGCACGAATTCGTCCGGGATGTGTCCGTCAAGGGAACCGGCGAGATCGGGCAGGAACGACGGCTCAAGCCCGAAATCCTCCATGATCGTCCTGATCTCGTCGAGGTCACCCGGAGTGAGGTGACATCCGGGGAGAACATTGACCCTGGAGCGATCACGGCGGGCCGCGACCTTCGGCGTCTCGACCAGCACCTCGACCATGCGCGCAACGGTCTTCTCCCAACCGTCCTGGAACGCATCCTTGAAGTCGGGTGTCGCGACATAGACCATCGGGAACTTTGCGAGCTGCGGATGCTTCTGCCGGATCGTCTTGATGTAGCCCTCGACGTCGTCGCCTTTCGTTTCGGTGACGCCAGTCGAGCAGATGCCGATGATCTCCGGCTTCGTCCGGTTGTAGATATTGAGAACAGCCTGCTCGACGTTCTCGTAGCCGCCGAGCACGGTCGCGACTTCGCTCATCGCCGTGGTCTGCAACGGCACGGCTTCCTTGAAATGCCGCACGAACAGTGTCAGTCCAAATGACGTGCACCCTTGCGAGCCGTGTAGCAGCGGCATCGATCCCCGCAGCCCCAGGAAAGCGAACGCACCACCGATCGGCTGGCTCATCTTCAGCGGATTGACCGCGCAGGCCTTTTTCCCAACGGTGACGATTGCCATGGCGCGGCCCTACTCCGCTGCCTGCAGGATCGCAAAGGTCGACGTGGCCGTTGCCGGCAACGCAGCCAGGATATCCTCGATCCGTGCGGCGCACGCGCCGCATCCGCCAGACGCGTTGGTGTGTTGCTTGACGCCATCTGTCGTCGTCAGCGCGTGCGCAGCGATCGCATCCTCGATGGTGCCGAGGTCCACCGTCTTGCAGTGACAAATCTTCCTGGCGCGGCGGGCTTTCTCCGCTGCCTCCGGATCAGCTGCCAGGGCCGCGGTTTCGGCATCCATCTGCGCGATCGCCTTGGCCTGCCAGTTCTTCGCTGTACTCTCCCACGGCGCGGGCTGGCGAAGCTGTTGCCACATCGGATTGTAGAGCGCCTTGTCGATTTCCTGGACCAGCTTCACCATGCCGACATAACCCATATAGGCATGGCTGCGCTCCTGGTTGATATCGAGCCACGGCATCCCGGCCTTCAGGGCGACGAATTGCGACTTGCCGCCCGACAGCATGATGTCGGCCTTGGCATCCTTCATCATCTTGTACATTTCGCGCGGCGTCATATCGTCGATCATGTGGGCATCCTGGCCCATCAACTCCTTGATCCGCTCCTTGTCCTCTTTGGTCGATTTCTTGACGCTGGTACCGACCAGTTCGAGACCGGCTTCCTGCAGGGCGGCCACAACGGACCACGACTTGACGCCGCCGGTGATGAGCAGAACCTTCTTGCCCTCAAAGCGCGGCTTGTAGGGTTCGATCGCAGCCCACGCCTTCGCCTCTTCGCGGGCAATCACCGCTTCCGTCCGGGCCATCAATTCGTCGGGCGCGCCGCGCTCGATCAGAAGCCGCGCGATTTCCCGGAGCGAATCGCTGGAATCCTCGATGCCGTAGAACGAGCCTTCGAAGAACGGGATGCCGTAGCGCTCTTCCATCTTGCGGGCGACGTTGATCATGGCCTTGGAGCACACCATCATCGCCGCGCGGGCACGGTGCGAATAGGCAACCTCGCGATATCTGCCATCGCCGGAGATGCAGGAGAGAATGCGGATACCGAGTTCGTCCAGCAGCGGCTTCACCTGCCACAATTCGCCGGAGAGATTGTATTCCCCGATGATGTTGAGATCGTAGGGTGTGGTGAAATCGGGCTCTTCGGTTCCGATCACGTGCTCAAGCAGCGCCTCGCCGGCGAGCTTGTTGCCGAGGTTTTTTGGCCCGACGAAGCCCGGCGAATTGATGGGAATGACCGGCTTGCCGAACTTCTGGCTGGCCGCCTTGCAGACCGCGTTGATGTCATCGCCGATCATCGCGGGAACGCAGGTCTGGTAAACGAAGACCGCCGGCGGATCGTACTTTTCGATGATTTCCTTGACCGCCTTATAGAGCCGCTTTTCGCCGCCGAATATGACGTCGGTCTCATTGATGTCGGTCGTGAAACCTGTGCGCCAGATGTTCGAGCCCGAGGATTTCGCACCACGATTGTCCCAGGAATTTCCCTCGCAGGCGATTGGGCCGTGGACGAGATGGGCGACATCGGTCAGCGGCTGAAGCGCGATCTTGGCGCCGTCAAAGGCACAGCCGCCGGCGGCGCCGCCGGGTTGAAGCTGCTTGGTGCAGCCTTTCTTTCGCTCGGCCTCCGATTTGTTCGCGTTCTTGCCGCAGCCCGGCTCGTTGAACACATCTTGGATCGTCGCCGACAGCGAACTCATTCGTCTCTCCTATCCACGGAACGGCTTGCCTGAGCGCCGAGGGCGGCGCTTGCCTTCGGGTGGTCTGTCTCGCCGCCGCTTCCGATATCTAGGTGCGGCGGCGAGGGAGCAGTCGCGATCATCCCTTAGCGAATGATGTCGAAGCTAAAGTCGGTCTTCGCGGGAACGTTGGTGTTCCGGTCGATCTCGTCGAATATCTTGTCGAGGATCCACACCAGCACGTTCATCCCACCCTGGTAGCCCCAGACCGGATAGCGGTGATGGTGATGGCGATCGAAGATCGGGAAGCCGATCCGGATCAACGGCGTGCCGGTGTCGCGCTCCAGATACTTGCCGTAGGTATTTCCGATCAGGAAATCGACAGGCTCGGTGAACAGCAGCGAGCGCATGTGCCAGAGATCCTTGCCGGCGTAGACGTGGCAATTCTGGCCGAATGGCGAGCTGTCGAAGACGGCCTGGACTTTCTCTGCCCAATGCTTGTTGCCGTTGGTTGCCAGCACATGCGTGGGCTCAGCGCCGAGTTCAAGCAGGAATGCCGCCAGACCGAGACACAGATCTGGATCTCCATAGATTGCGAATTTCTTGCCGTGAATATGCGCGCTCGAGTCCGCCATCGCGTCGACCAGCCGACCGCGTTCGCGCGCCAGCTCCTCCGGGATCTCCTTGCCGGAAATCCGCGACAGCGCCATGATGAACTCGTCGGTCGCGGTCACCCCGATCGGGTGATTGAACGACACCACTTCCTGGCCATGGGCGGCAATCACCGGCAGCGTCTTTTCCGTGGAATAGTGCTGCATGGAGATCGTCGCCTTGGCGTGGATAGCGTTTGCCGCATCCTCAAGCGTGGTGCCGCCGTCATACATGCGGAACTCGCCATCGGTCGGCGTGTCGAACACGTCGCTGTTGTCGGCGAGAATGGTGTACTCGATTCCCATCGTCTCGAAGATGCGCTTGACCTCGCGGGTGTTACCGACGGTGTAGCCGTCGAAACCGCCGATGAAGTTGATCTTCTCGTTGGGCTGGCGTTCCAGCTTGGGCGCGGTTCCGGCCTTGCCGTCCCAGAAATGCTCGATGATGCCCTTGAGCGCGTTGTCATAGCCGGTGACATGGCTGCCGACGAAGGCCGGAGTATGCGCGAATGGCACGTCGTATTCGGTCGGCACTGAACCCTTCTCCTTCGCCGTCTTGATGAAGGCGTTGAGGTCGTCGCCGATGACCTCCGCCATGCAGGTGGTGGAGACGGCGATCATCTTGGGCTTGTACATGCTGTAGGTGTTGGCGAGGCCGTCGATCATGTTGTTGAGGCCGCCGAACACTGCGGCATCCTCCGTCATCGACGACGAAACGCAGGAGCTTGGCTCCTTGAAATGCCGCGACAGATGGCTGCGATAATAGGCAACGCAGCCCTGCGAACCGTGGACGAAGGGAATCGTCCCTTCGAAACCCACGGCCGCGAACACCGCGCCGAGCGGCTGACAGGCCTTGGCGGGATTCACTGTGAGCGCTTCGCGGGCGAAATTCTTCTCGCGATATTCGGGGGTCTTCGCCCATTCGCGAATGCGCTCGACTTCAGCGGGATCGCGGGGTTTCTCGAACAGCTTCTTCTTGTTCGCCAGCATCTGCTGGTATTCCGGACCGCGGAACAGCTCGAAATGATCGAGCACGTGGTCTGCATTCTGCGTCATGGTGGCACCTTTTCAAAATTCCTGTGTCGATCCTTGGCTCGCCGGCCCTCCCCGGTCGGGGAGAGCCCGCTTGGGCCGATTACTCCGCCGCCATCAGTGTGGGCTTCGGCGCAGCCTTCCACGGCGCCTTGGCCTTCTTCCAGATCGGCGAGTTGATGGCCATGTCCATGTCGCGCGCGAAAATCGCGAACCCGTCATAGCCGTGGTAGGGACCCGAATAGTCCCAGGAGTGCATCTGCCGGAACGGCACACCCATCTTCTGGAACACGTACTTCTCCTTGATGCCCGAGCCGACCAGATCCGGCTGCACCTTCTCGACGAACTTCTCGAACTCGTATCCGGTCACGTCGTCATAGATCAGCGTGCCGTCCTTGACGTAGTGCTGGGCGGTGCGCTGATAATCGTCGTTGTGGCCGAACTCATAGCCGGTGCCGACCACTTCCATGCCGAGGTCTTCATAGGCGCCGATTACGTGGCGCGGCCGAAGTCCACCGACGAACAGCATCACGGTCTTGCCTTCGAGGCGCGGCCGGTATCGTGCGATCACCGCATCCATCAGCGGCTGGTACTTGGCGATGACGCGCTCGGCGCCCTCCTTGATCTTGTCGTCGAAGAAACCGGCAATCTTGCGCAGCGACTCCGCGATCTTGCTCGGCCCGAAGAAGTTGTATTCGCACCACGGAATGCCGTACTTCTCTTCCATGTGACGCGAGATGTAGTTCATCGAGCGGTAGCAGTGCAGCACGTTGAGCTTCGCCTTCGGCGTCGCCTCCAGCTCGGCCAGGCTGCCGTCGCCGGACCACTGCGCGATCACGCGCAGGCCCATCTCTTCGAGCAGGATGCGGGACGACCAGGCGTCGCCGCCGATGTTGTAGTCACCGATGATGGCCACGTCATAGGGCGTCGGCTCGAATTTCGGCGGCGCATCCGGCGCGATCTTGTCGAACACCCAATCCCGGATCGAGTCGTTGGCGATGTGGTGGCCGAGCGACTGCGACACGCCACGGAAACCTTCGCAGCGAACGGGAACGATGGTCTTGCCTTCGTATTCCTTGGATTTCTGCTTGGAGACGGCTTCGATGTCGTCGCCGATCAGACCGATCGGGCATTCCGACTGCACGGTGATGCCGTTGTTGAGCGGGAACAGCTCCTGGATTTCGTCCATGATCTTGGCGAGCTTCTTGTCGCCCCCGAAGACGATGTCCTTTTCCTGGAAGTCGGAGGTGAACTGCATGGTCACGAAGGTGTCGATGCCCGTGGTGCCGATGTAGTAGTTGCGGCGTGCCGCCCAGGAGTACTGACCGCAGCCCACCGGGCCATGGCTGATGTGGATCATGTCCTTGATCGGACCCCACACCACACCCTTCGAGCCGGCATAGGCGCAGCCGCGGATCGTCATCACGCCGGGAACCGACTTGATGTTCGACTTCACGCCGCAATCGGACTTGCCGGCCTCGTGCACGTTCAAGTGCTTGGCGCGGCGCTTGGCGGTCTTTTCCGGATAGACCTTCAATACTTCGTCGATCAGTTCCTTGTTGCGAGCCTTGATCTCGGCAACGCTCTGCGTCTTGGCTAAACTCATTTTGGTTTTCCTCGCGTTATCCAATTGCGGAGCTCAACTCCGGTCCCTCGCGAGAGGCGCCGGATATGAGCGATTGTGACCTCAGGCCGCGGCGATCGCCGCTTCAGCGGCAAGTTCGGCAGCGGTCTTGCCGACCACGGCCTCGTCGACCGGCTTCATGATGCCGTGCTCCATCAGCATGTCCTCGAGTTCGTCCATGGTGATCGGGGTCGGGATGATGCCCTTGCCGCCGTTGTTGTGGATCTTCTCGGCAAGGCTCCGGTAGTGACCGGCCTGAACCGAATCCGGCGCATATTCCAAAACCGTCATGCGGCGGAGTTCGGCGTGCTGCACGATGT